>OGPM01000680.1_pt1 | contig 33189 bp, 30 predicted proteins | sample 1552961 | NCBI WGS metagenome assembly OGPM01 (sample SAMEA2580304, study PRJEB22360) | human gut metagenome | biome: human gut; feature: human-associated habitat; material: faeces | place: Denmark | collected 2008/2010
ACATTTGCCGGAATTGGCGTTTCTTATATTAGGGACTTATTTTACAGCCCCTTTTCAAAAGATCAGCAGCAATTGTTGCAGCCGCATCCATTTCCGCACAAAAGCAGAAGAAGGATGATGATCCAACAGCTGTCGTTGCAGCCGTTGTTATTACAGCCACAGCCACTGTTGTTTCCACAGCAACACATCAGACAGATGATCCAAAGGATACAGGAGCAGCTGTTTCCACCGTTTCCAAACAAGGAAGTTCCGCAGCCATTATTACAGCCACAGTTATTGTTACATCCACATCCTGTGCTACATCCGGAATCACAACCACATCCGCAATCACATCCACAATTGGTAGCCGCTAAGTCACTCATCGATAAGTCCTCCAGCAAATTTTATTTACACTTCATCATATGGCAGGAGTCCGTCCACAGTTACAAAAAAGTTGACAGTGTTTATTCATTACGATATAATAAACGAAATGTAACATTTTTGTAATTTTTGAGACAAACTAGCTTTTATATCTAAAACAGGAAATGGGGAAAATTATGAAGAGTTTCAGAACAAAAAAATGGCTGAAGGGTCTGATGCTTGCTATGCTGCTGATCGTGGGAAGCACAGTCTTTTCTGCTTCTGCAAAAGAGGTACAGGCTGCCACTGCAGGCTTTAAAACTATCGATGGAAAAACATACTACATAAAAAGTGATGGGAGCAAGCAGAAAGGCTGGCTGACCCTGGGCGGATACAAGTACTACTTTAACACAAAGACCGGAGTACAGGTAAAGGGCTGGATGAAGGTCAATGGCAAATATACCTACTATTTTACAAAAGGCAAGGGTGTTATGGCAACCGGCTGGATGACAGATTCCAAAGGCCATAAGCGCTATTTCAATCCCAAAACAGGTAAGCTTACCACAGGCTGGGTAAACTGCAGCAAGGGAAGGAAACGTTATTTCACAAAAGGCGGAGGCATTATGGCAACCGGCTGGCTCACCAACAGCAAAGGGCAGAAACGTTATTTTTACAAAACTTCCGGTTATATGGCAACCAAATGGGTAAAAAACAAATCCAAAAATATCAGCTACTATTTTGCCACCAGTACCGGTTATATGTATACTGGTCTGAAGACGATCAATCAGAAGAACTATTATTTTAAATCCAACGGTGTCATGGCAGTAAGTACCTCCGTGACAGTGAATGGAATTACATACTCCATCGCAGCAGACGGAGTGGCCACTGCGAAGACTACCAAACCAAATCTAAATGTCAGCAATGGAGATGTCAAAGTTTACGATACCAAAAACAGCAGATATTACACTATGGTAAAAGAATATAAGAGCCATCCTGGAATAGCCAACGGCAAGACATCCGATGAAGCACTGCTGGCCGCACTTTGCGAATCGGAGGCAGGCGATCAGGGCAAGATCGGAATGGAAGCAGTAGCACTTTGTGTTCTGAATCGTACGATCAAATCAGACAAGGAATTTCCATCTACGATACGAGGTGTGATCTATGAGAATATCGGAAGCAGCACAACCCCACAGTATTCTGTAGTGCGGAACGGGGCCCTTCTCAAACGTCTCAATGGTCAGTTTGAAAACCGTACTCTTGCTTATCAGGCTGCAAGAGAAGCAATGACTATTTTCAATAAACATGTCACTTCCGGCAAAGCCAGAACACTCAGAGGATTTAAACAGAAAGATTTTAATTATATGTATTTCATGATGACCAGCTATTTCTGGAACCAGAATCTGAATTTCAGCAAAGTGAAATATGAAACTTATAAAGGCCATACATTTTTTGTAGACTGGGTATAAGCAACATAGTCTCCGGCAGTAAACTTTGAACAAACAGGCGTATGGACATAAAATTGAAAATTTAAGGAGAAGCAAATATGCAGGTGAAAATCTATACGGATGGTGCAGCCCGGGGAAATCCGGATGGACCGGGAGGCTACGGAGCAGTTCTTCAGTACATCGATACCAAAGGCCAGTTACATGAACGTGAACTGTCCAGAGGCTACAAAAAAACCACAAACAACCGGATGGAGCTGATGGCAGCCATCGTAGCACTGGAAGCACTGAACCGCCCCTGCCAGGTGGATCTGTATTCCGATTCCAAATATCTGGTAGATGCTTTTAATCAGCACTGGATCGATTCCTGGCTAAAGAAAAACTGGAAACGTGGAAAAAACGAAGATGTGAAGAATGTAGATCTCTGGAAACGCCTTTTAAAGGCCAAGGAGCAGCATCAGGTAAGCTTCCACTGGGTTAAGGGACATGCAGATAATCCGTTAAATGAACGGTGTGATCAGCTTGCCACATCAGCGGCAGACGGCAATGACCTTTACGTAGATGAAGGAATAAATGGCTTACAGAAATAAAAGTTCCACTTATCACTCACAGAAAACCCGAAACATACCGCGCGAATTTATGCGATCAGCGTAAATTCTGTGCATCGCGAAGCGTGTTACTGAGAACAGAGTAAAAAGTAACATTCTGCCACTTTAAGTTGTCAAAGCAATATTAAAATTTCTTGACAAACAAAAAAGCAGTTTGTATACTTCATATAGTATAGTAAAAGGCTTGGAAGGGAAAAAGTAGCTTGAGGAAAACCCCACAGAGAGCAGCCGGCAGGTGAGAGGCGCAGGGTAGAACTTTTGTGAATACATCCCGGAGCTGCGCACCGAATCGGAACTTGATACTGTAAATTATAAACTTTATAATAATAGCGTATTATAGATAGGCTGCGACGGAATGGCACCCGTTATTGTGCTGAAGTGGTTTTATATCTTGATATATATGGATATAACGGGATGTAGATTCACTTTATGAGGCAGGAAATGCGAGTTTTCTGTAAATTTAGGTGGTAACACGGGACCCGGTTCTCGTCCTAAACGGACAGGAACCGGGCATTTTTTATATGACTATACAGGAGGAAAGAACAATGACAGTTTGGGAAGAACTGAAAGCACGTGGCCTGATCGCACAGGTTACAGACGAAGACGAGATCAAAGAGATGGTAAATAACGGGAAAGCCACATTCTATATTGGCTTTGACCCTACAGCAGACAGCCTTCATGTAGGTCACTTCATGGCTCTTTGCCTGATGAAGAGACTGCAGATGGCAGGAAACCGTCCGATCGCCCTTCTCGGCGGCGGAACAGGAATGATCGGTGACCCGTCCGGAAGGACCGATATGCGTCAGATGCTGACAAAAGAAACCATCCAGCACAATATTGACTGCTTCAAGCAGCAGATGAGCCGTTTCATCGATTTCTCTGATGGAAAAGCTCTTATGGTAAACAATGCTGACTGGCTTATGAACCTTAACTATGTAGAGCTTCTCCGTGAGGTAGGTGCTCACTTTTCCGTAAACCGTATGCTGACAGCAGAGTGCTACAAACAGCGTATGGAGCGAGGCTTAAGCTTCCTGGAATTTAACTACATGATCATGCAGAGCTACGACTTCTACATGCTGTACCAGAAATACGGCTGCAACATGCAGTTCGGTGGCGATGACCAGTGGAGCAACATGCTTGGCGGTACCGAGCTAATCCGCCGTAAGCTTGGCAAGGATGCCTATGCCATGACCATCACACTGCTTCTCAATTCTGAGGGCAAAAAGATGGGAAAAACACAGTCTGGAGCTGTATGGCTTGATCCGAATAAGACATCCCCGTTCGATTTCTACCAGTACTGGAGAAATGTAGACGATGCTGACGTCATCAAATGTATGCGTCTTCTTACTTTCCTTCCTCTTGAGGAGATCGACGAGATGGCCAAATGGGAAGGCAGCGAGCTGAACAAAGCCAAGGAGATCCTTGCATACCAGCTGACAGAGCTTGTACACGGTGAGGAGGAAGCCAAGAAAGCACAGGAGGGTGCCCGCGCACTGTTCTCAGGTGCAGATACTTCTCATATGCCTACAACAGAGCTTTCAGAGGAAGATTTTGACGAGGAAGGAAAAATCGACCTGATCACACTTCTTGTAAAAGCAGAGCTAGTACCAAGCCGTTCCGAGGGTCGCCGTGCGATCCAGCAGGGTGGTGTATCCATCGATGGTGAGAAGCTCACCGATATTTACCATACGGTTGAGAAGGATGCTTTTGCAGGGGACGGGATCGTTCTGAAACGAGGCAAGAAAAAATTCAAAAAGATCTGTGTAAAATAATTTCCCATATCTGTGACATTTCCGGGATAAAGCTACGGCATTCCGTAAATGCTGACAGGTAGGGTTGACACAAGGAGGATAACAACATGAAAAAGTACGGAGTGAACGAACTTCGTAAGATGTTCCTTGACTTTATGGAGAGCAAGGGCCATCTTGTAATGAAAAGCTTTTCCCTGGTTCCTCAGGGAGATAAGAGTCTTCTGCTGATCAATGCAGGTATGGCTCCGCTGAAACCATATTTTACAGGTGCTGAGAAGCCGCCAAGAACAAGAGTGACAACCTGCCAGAAATGTATCCGTACCGGAGATATCGAAAATGTAGGTAAAACCGCACGTCATGGTACTTTCTTTGAAATGCTTGGTAACTTCTCTTTTGGTGATTACTTCAAGAAAGAAGCCATCCACTGGTCTTGGGAGTTTCTTACTGAGGTTGTAGGGCTTGATGCAGACCGTCTCTACCCATCCATTTACCTGGATGATGAGGAAGCCTTCAATATCTGGAACAAAGAAGTAGGGATTCCGTCTGAACGTATTTTCCGTTTCGGAAAAGAGGATAACTTCTGGGAGCATGGCGCAGGTCCATGCGGTCCATGCTCTGAGATCTACTATGACCGTGGCGAAAAATACGGCTGTGGCAAACCCGGATGTACGGTAGGCTGCGACTGCGACCGTTACATGGAAGTATGGAACAACGTTTTCACACAGTTCGAGAACGATGGAAACGGAAACTACACAACCCTGAAACAGAAAAACATCGATACCGGTATGGGACTTGAGCGTCTTGCTGTAGTTGTTCAGGATGTTGATTCTATTTTTGATGTAGATACAATTTGTGCACTTCGTAATCTTGTATGCGAGATCGCACATAAAGAATATGAGAAAAACTATGCAGATGACGTTTCCATCCGTCTGATCACGGACCATATCCGTTCCGCAACATTTATGATCTCCGATGGAATCATGCCAACCAATGAGGGACGTGGATATGTTCTCCGCCGTCTGATCCGCCGCGCAGCACGTCACGGACGTCTTCTTGGCATCGAGGGAACTTTCCTTGCAAAATTAAGTGCACAGGTGATCGAGAGCTCCAAAGCCGGATATCCGGAGCTTGAGGAGAAGAAAGAGTTCATCTTCCGTGTACTGACAAATGAGGAGAATCAGTTCAACAAAACTATCGATCAGGGACTTCGTATCCTTTCCGACATGGAAGAGGATATGAAAAAAGCAGGTGAAAAGACTCTTTCCGGTGACAACGCATTCAAGCTTTATGATACGTACGGATTCCCTCTTGACCTTACAAAAGAGATCCTTGAGGAAAAAGGCTACGGCATTGACGAGGAAGGCTTCCAGAAAGCAATGGAGGAACAGAGAGTCAAGGCACGTACTGCCCGTGAAGTAACCAACTATATGGGTGCAGACGCAACCGTATACGATGATATTGATGTAAACGTGACAACAGAATTCGTCGGCTACGATCATCTTACCTTTGATTCCAAGGTTACTGTCCTTACCACAGAAACAGAGATCGTAGATTCTCTCACAGAGGGACAGAAGGGTACCGTATTTGTAGAGCAGACTCCTTTCTATGCAACAATGGGTGGACAGGAAGGTGATACCGGTGTGATCGAGACTGCAAACGGTAAATTTGTTGTTGAGGACACCATCAAACTCCGCGGCGGTAAATTCGGCCACGTAGGACATATGGAATCCGGTATGATTTCCTCAGGTGAGACAGTATCCCTGAAGGTAAACGAAGAAGCAAGAAAAGATACCGAGAAAAACCACAGTGCAACACATCTTCTTCAGAAAGCACTGAAGACCGTTCTTGGTTCCCACGTAGAGCAGAAGGGTTCTCTGGTAACTCCGGACAGACTTCGTTTTGACTTTGCTCATTTTCAGGCTATGACAGCAGAAGAACTCCAGGCAACAGAAGAGCTTGTAAACAAAGAGATCCAGGCAGGTCTTGATGTTCATACAGATGTCATGGATGTGGAAGAAGCCAAGAAATCCGGAGCAATGGCTCTCTTTGGTGAGAAATATGACCAGAAGGTACGTGTAGTATCCATGGGAGACTTTTCCAAAGAGCTCTGTGGTGGTACTCATGTAAAGAATACAAGCTCCATCATGCTCTTTAAGATCGTGTCCGAATCCGGTATCGCAGCTGGTGTACGCCGTATTGAGGCACTTACCGGCAAAGCAGTTATCGAATACTACAGAAAGCAGGAAGAGCTTCTCCATGAGGCTGCAAAAGCATTAAAGGCCAATACAGCCGAGGTTGTAGAAAAGATCAGTCACCTGCAGGCTGAGGTAAAGGCTCTTCAGAGCGAAAATGAATCCCTCAAGAGCAAAGCTGCCCAGAGTGCACTTGGCGATGTCATGGATAAAGTCGTTGAAGTAAACGGCGTAAAACTCCTTGCAGCCAAAGTTGAGGGCGTTGACATGAACGGTCTCAGAGACCTGGGTGATAAACTGAAAGAGCAGCTTGGCGAAGGTGTTGTCCTTCTTGCAGCAGTAAACGACGGCAAGGTTAATCTTCTTGCAATGGCAACGGATGCAGCTCAGAAAGCAGGCGCTCATGCAGGAAACCTGATCAAAGCAGTGGCAACGATCGTTGGCGGTGGCGGCGGCGGACGTCCGAACATGGCACAGGCCGGCGGAAAGAATCCGGAAAAAGCCCAGGAAGCTATGGATGCAGCAGCAGGAATCCTTGAAAAACAGCTCACAAAATAACAAAGTTGTGCGTGATTTACAGTTTTGACATTTTTTTCATAAAAATCGAAAAAGATGTTGACGAAAGCACTTGTTATGCTATATAATAACACTCGTGCAAGAAAAATACCCAGACAGTTGTATTTTAGCACAATCTACAACTGGAGGGAGGTTAGGTGTGAGTCTATGTCAAACGTAATCGTAAAAGAGAACGAGACTTTAGATAGCGCTCTTCGCAGATTCAAGAGAAGCTGTGCAAAAGCAGGAATCCAGCAGGAAATCCGCAAAAGAGAGCATTACGAGAAACCAAGCGTTCGTCGTAAAAAGAAATCTGAAGCCGCAAGAAAACGTAAATATAATTAATTGTGCGCAAAAATCCCTGGCTGTATGGTCAGGGATTTTTAATTAAATAGAAACAGGAACGTTTGACGAAGGAAAGAAATATGAATTTGTTTATTAAACTGATTATCAAACCATTGCGATCGCTCCTTAAATTATTATTTAATCGAATTTTTTATGTAGCTCTGGCTCTTGTTGTGCAGCTGGCATGGCTGTTGATCGCCCTTTTCCGGCTTATGGAATACTCCAGATGGGTGACGATCGGAATGCAGGCCATAGGTTTTCTGGTTGTTCTGTGGATCGTAAATAAAAAGATCAATCCATCTTATAAGCTCGCCTGGACGATGCTGATCCTTATTTTTCCGGTATTTGGTGTTTCCCTGTACCTTCTTTTCGGTAAGTCACGGATCGGCGCTGTAATGGAGCAGCATTATCAGAATCTTATTGATGAAACTGCTGAATACCTGGAAGGCTCAGAGCTCACAAGAAAACGTTTAAACGAAGACGACCGTTCCATGAGGATCCAGTCGGATTACATCTGGCAGTATTCAAGATATCCGGTTCACGAGAATACCACAGCAGAGTATTTTCAGGTAGGAGATGATATGTTTCCGGTTCTGGTGCATGAACTGGAGCAGGCAAAGCATTTTATTTTTATCGAATATTTCATCATAAATGATGGGGTAATGTGGCAGACGATCCTTAATATCCTTGAAAAAAAGGCTAAAGAAGGAGTGGATGTCCGACTGATCTATGATGGCTTCGGCTGCCTTACCACATTGCCATACAAGTATGATCAGGAGATGCGCCGGCGAGGAATCAAATGCGAAGTATTCAACCGGTTCCGTCCGATTCTTAATATAATCCAGAATAACCGTGACCACCGTAAGATCTGTGTGATCGATGGCTGGACCGGTTTTACCGGTGGCATCAACCTGGCTGACGAATATATCAATCAGCGAAAACGGTTTGGCCACTGGAAGGATACAGCCGTTATGCTGAAAGGAGAAGGCGTCTGGAATATGACAGCTATGTTCCTATATATGTGGGGAATCGTTACCAGAACAGATACTTCTCTTGATTTCGGAAATTATGTTCCGCACAGGTGGCACCCCAACGAATTTCCGGGAAGTGGTTATGTCCAGCCATTCTGCGATTCCCCCCTGGACGATGAGATCGTAGGAGAGAACGTTTATCTTAATATTATCAATCGCGCCAAAAACTATGTTTATATCTGCACACCATATCTAATCATAGATAATGAGATGATGACCGCCCTGTGCCTCGCTGCAAAAAGCGGTGTGGATGTCCGGATCATGACACCAGGTATCCCGGACAAAAAAATGGTCTTCCTGCTGACACAGTCTTATTATAAACAGCTTCTGGAAGCAGGTGTAAAGATCTACGAATACCAGCCGGGATTTTTACATGCAAAATCTTTTGTCTGTGATGACAAAGTAGGCGTCGTAGGAACCATAAATCTGGATTACCGAAGCCTTTATCTGCATTTTGAAGATGGTGTCTGGATGTATAAGAATGATGTGATCCTGGACATCCGGGATGATTTTACAGAAACCCTGGAGTACTGTGATCCCATTGATCTGGCATTCTGCCAGAAGAGAAATATTGTGGTACGTGCCATTCAGAACGTACTGAGAGTTTTTGCACCGCTATTATAAAAACTCTTTGACAGACAACTGTAAATTCTGTATGATATATCAGACGGGAGTTCAATGCTCCCGTCTGATATTGTCTAAAGAAAAATAATTTATAGATACATATGAAATTTTTAGTTATTGGAGGAATTGATTTGAGCCAGAACAAAGAAACAGAGATCCAGCTTCAGTACATTGAAAAATGTAAAGAGCTTCTTGCCAAAAGCAGTACGAAACATCCCACCTTCCACATCCAGAACGAAGGATGCCAGATGAACTCCATCCAGACAGAGTCTATTGCGGCCATCATGGAAAAAATGGGATATGAAATGGTAGATACCGAGGATGCTGATGCAGTTGTATTTAACACCTGCACAGTCCGGGAAAATGCCAATCAGAAGATCTATGGACATCTTGGACATTTAAAGAGCATCAAACGGGAGCACCCGGATATGAAGATCGTACTGTTCGGATGTATGATGCAGGAGCATCACGTAGTAGAAAAGATCCGCAAGGATTATAAATATGTAAATCTTGTATTCGGAACCCATAATATCCACAAATTCCCGGAGCTTTTTTACCGGACGCTGCAGACCGACGACCAGATCATTGATATCTGGAAGGAATCCGATGAGATCGTAGAGGGCATGCCAACTTCCCGCAAATACTCCTTCAAAACAGGAGTCAGCGTAATGTTTGGCTGCAATAACTTCTGCAGCTACTGCATCGTTCCTTATGTCCGCGGCCGCGAAAAGAGCCGCGAGCCACAGGCCATCATCCGCGAGATCGAGGAACTGGTCACAGATGGCGTTACTGAGATCATGCTTCTTGGTCAGAATGTAAACTCCTACGGAAAAACTCTGGAAACACCGGTAACCTTTGCAGAACTTCTGAAAGAAGTGGAAAAGATCGAAGGACTGAAGCGTATCCGTTTTATGACTTCCCATCCGAAGGACCTGTCCGATGAGCTGATCCAGACCATGGCAGAGAGCCAGAAGATCTGTCACCATCTGCATCTTCCGCTGCAGTCCGGAAGCAGCAGAGTCTTAAAGGAAATGAACCGCCGTTACGACAAGGAGAAATATCTGGAGCTGGTAGATAAAATCCGTAAGGCGATCCCGGATATTTCGCTGACAACAGATATCATGGTCGGATTTCCGGGAGAAACAGAAGAAGATTTCCAGGAAACACTGGATGTTGTAAGAAAAGCAAATTACGATACTGCCTTCACATTTATTTATTCCAAACGAAGCGGAACCCCTGCAGCCGGCATGGAAAATCAGGTGCCGGAGGATGTGGTAAAAGACCGTTTCAGCCGTCTTCTTACCCTGGTACAGGAAAAGGGCCGGGAAAATTCCTCCCGTTTCCAGGGAAGCGTACAGGAAATCCTGGTAGAAGACGAAAACCGGGAGAAGGGTACTCTTACAGGCCGTACCCAGCATAATCTTCTGGTTCATTTCCCGGGAGAAAAAGATCTCATCGGCAAATATGTAAAAGTAAGCCTGGATACCTGCAAGGGATTCTATTATTTCGGACATATCGTGGAAGAGTAGAATTATAGACAAGTCCTCACCCACTGCTTATTGTTTTTCGTAACTCCGTTGGGGACTTACCCGATTCGGCTAATTATAAGTTTATATTGCCCGCTCATTGCCAATATTGGATGAGCGGGCTTTTTTTATTAAAAAAAATACTGTTTTCTATTGACAAATACCCCATGAGGGTATATATTATTCCATATAAACAGGATACCCCATGAGGGTATTTATGGGAAAGGAGAGACAGCTTATGTCTGAAAAGAAAGTCTGTCCCTGCTGCTGTGAAAAACACACTGCACGTTCAGAAGAGGAGAAAAAAAAGCTGATCAACCGTCTGAAACGTATTGAAGGCCAGATCAGAGGCATTATAGGAATGATGGAGAATGATGCCTACTGTAATGATATCCTGATTCAGTCCGCTGCAGTCAATGCTGCAGTGAATGCGTTCAACAAAGAGCTGCTTGCCAGCCACATCCGCACCTGCGTTGCCCGGGATATCCGGGAAGGTAAGGATGAGACCATTGATGAGCTGGTAGCAACCCTCCAGAAGCTGATGAAATAAAGGGACAAATTGGATTTTAGGAGGTACTGAAAGAAAATGGAACAATATAATGTAACTGGTATGAGCTGCGCCGCCTGCTCTGCCCGTGTGGAAAAAGCCGTATCGAAAGTTCCGGGGGTGAATAGCTGTTCCGTCAGTCTTCTGACCAACTCCATGGGAGTTGAAGGAACCGCTTCATCCGGTGAGATCATTGCCGCAGTGGAAGCCGCCGGATATGGTGCATCCTTAAAGGGCGGAGCTGCCGGAGCGAAGATTTCCATGTCTGCGGCAGAAGAAGCGCTGGAAGATCATGAAACTCCGATCCTAAAGAAACGTCTTATCACATCCGTGGGATTTTTGCTGGTGCTGATGTATTTCTCCATGGGGCACATGATGTGGGGATGGCCACTGCCGAAATGGTTTGACGGCAATCACGTAGCCATGGGACTGGTACAGCTGCTCCTGGCTGGTATCATCATGGTGATCAACCAGAAGTTTTTCATCAACGGATTTAAGAGTCTGTGGCACCGTTCCCCCAATATGGATACTCTGGTAGCTCTTGGCTCTATGGCATCCTTCCTGTGGAGTGTCTATGCCCTGTTTGCCATGACAAGAGCGCAGGTAGATGGAGATTCTGCTGCAGTTATGAATTACATGATGGATTTTTATTTTGAATCTGCAGCCATGATCCTGACATTGATCACCGTAGGAAAAATGCTGGAGGCCCGTTCTAAAGGAAAGACAACGGATGCGCTTAAAAGCCTTATGAAGCTGGCACCCAAAACTGCGGTCGTGGTACGAAAGGGACAGGAACTTACCGTTCCTATTGAGCAGGTTCAGAAAGGAGAAACCTTTGTCGTCCGCCCGGGAGAGAATATTCCGGTGGACGGAGTGATCCTGGAAGGAACCACCGCAGTCAATGAATCCGCACTGACCGGCGAGAGTATCCCGGTTGATAAAGAAACCGGAGATATGGTTTCTGCGGCAACTGTGAATCAGTCCGGATTTATCAAATGCGAAGCGACCAGAGTGGGAGAGGATACCACCCTTTCCCAGATCATCAAAATGGTCAGTGATGCGGCAGCCACCAAGGCACCGATCGCAAAGATCGCAGACCGTGTTTCCGGTGTGTTTGTACCGGCAGTGATCACAATCGCAGTGATCACAACGATCATCTGGCTTCTTGCAGGACAGACCTTCGGTTATGCTCTGGCAAGGGGAATTTCCGTTCTGGTCATCAGCTGCCCCTGCGCACTTGGCCTTGCAACACCGGTTGCCATTATGGTCGGCAACGGTATGGGTGCCAAAAACGGAATCCTTTTCAAAACAGCCGTTTCCCTGGAGGAAGCAGGAAAAGTCCAGATCGTCGCACTGGATAAAACCGGAACCATTACAAGCGGTCAGCCGGAGGTAACAGATATTCTCCCGGCAGAGGGAGTTACAGAAACAGAGCTTCTCACTCTGGCCTGTGCACTGGAGAAAAAAAGCGAACATCCTTTGGCAAAAGCCGTTCTCAAAAAAGCCGAGAAAGAGAACCTTGCCACAGGTGAAGTAACCGGATTCCAGGCACTTCCGGGAAACGGACTTTCCGCTATACTTGGAAGTGACAAGCTAACAGGTGGAAGCATGAAATTTATCAGTGGCCAGACGAAGGTTTCCGCAGACCTTAACAGGAGAGCCGAGCAGCTTGCAGAGCAGGGAAAAACGCCCCTTCTTTTCACACGAAACGATAAACTTCTGGGAATCATCGCAGTTGCGGATGTGATCAAGGAAGACAGTCCCCGTGCAGTAAAAGAGCTTCAGAACATGGGAATCCGTGTAGTTATGCTTACCGGTGACAATGAGCGTACCGCAAAAGCCATCGGAGCTCAGGCAGGAGTTGACGATGTGATCGCAGGAGTTCTTCCGGATGGAAAAGAAAGTGTGATCCGCGCTCTGAAAGAGCAGGGAAAGGTTGCCATGGTCGGTGACGGTATCAACGACGCGCCGGCACTTACAAGAGCCGATATCGGAATTGCCATCGGTGCAGGAACAGATATTGCCATTGATGCGGCAGATATCGTTCTGATGAAAAGCCAGTTAAGCGATGTTCCAGCGGCAGTACGTTTAAGCCGCGCCACACTTCGGAATATCCATGAGAATCTTTTCTGGGCATTTTTCTACAATATAATCGGCATTCCCCTTGCAGCAGGTGTCTGGATCCCACTTTTCGGATGGACCTTGAATCCGATGTTCGGAGCTGCGGCCATGAGTCTTTCCAGCTTCTGTGTTGTAACAAATGCACTGCGTCTGAATCTGTTTCAGATCCACAATGCAGCCAAAGACAAAACGATCAAAAATCCGGTAACATTACACATCAGTCATGATGAAAATATAAAAGAAGAAAAGGAGAACAAAACAATGGTAAAGGTAACAGTCAATGTAGAAGGAATGATGTGCGGACACTGTGAGGCACACGTAAACAAAGCCATCCAAGCAGCTTTCGGAGCAGAAGACGTAGTTTCTTCCCACGAGAACGGAACAACTGTATTCTCTGTACCTGAGAAGGTTGACGAGGCAAAGGTTGAAGAAGTAATCAAGGAAGCCGGTTACGAGTTTAAGGGAATCACCCAGGAATAATCCGGACTTGTCAAGCGGATATTCGCAATCCGCTTCGCTACGTAGCTCTACACCGAATAACTGCCCCGCAGGGGACTTACTTGATTCGGTTAAATTGCATATTTGCCAAATGACCAAAAGAAACAGTTCTGTAAAAACGGAGCTGTTTCTTTTTTCTCATACAGAAAACATTTTCCACTTCTATAAATCCGGCTAATATCATTATAATTTATTCTGAAAAAGCAGGAATATCCGCCAAATTGGTTTTTATTTTCAATTCTCTTATGCTATACTGATAGCGATTATGGATGTACAAACGACAACAAAAATCGTTAGCATTATGGTAGTAGAGAGGAGCACATTATGAGTGGATTTTTTGGAGTAGCATCGAAGGATGACTGTGTACTGGAGCTTTTTTACGGAGTGGATTACCATTCTCATCTGGGAACACGACGCGGAGGTATGGCGGTTTACGGAGAAAGTGGATTTGACCGTGCCATCCACAACATTGAGAACACGCCTTTCCGTACAAAATTTGACGGAGATGTGGGTTCCATGAAGGGAAATATGGGAATCGGATGTATTTCTGATTATGAGCCTCAGCCCCTTCTGTTCAGTTCCAGGATCGGCAGCTTTGCCCTCACTTTTGTGGGAAAGATCAATAATTATGATGAACTTCTGCAGCAGCTGTACAATACGACCAAGGTACATTTTCAGGAGATGACCAACGGAACAGTCAATGTGACCGAACTGATCGCTGCACTGATCTGTGAAAAAGACAATTTTGTGGAAGGTATCCAGTACGTACAGGGCCTGATCGATGGCTCCATGACTCTGCTTCTTATGACAAAAGACGGAATTTATGCAGCCCGTGACAAGATGGGTCGAACTCCTGTGGAAATTGGCCACAAAGAAGGGTCATACTGTATTTCTTTTGAAAGTCATGCCTATATCAACCTTGGATACGAAGATTATAAAGAGCTAGGCCCTGGAGAAATCGTATTCGTAACAGCAGACGAAGTCAAAACTCTGGTTGAGCCTGGAAAGAAAATGAAGATCTGTTCTTTCCTCTGGGTTTACTACGGATATCCGACAGCCTCTTATGAAGGTGTAAATGTAGAGGAGATGCGCTACCGCTGTGGAAGCATGCTTGCAAAGAGAGACGGCGATTCCGTGCACCCGGACATTGTAGCCGGTGTTCCGGATTCCGGCATTGCCCATGCCATCGGATACGCCAATGAATCCGGCATTCCTTACGCAAGACCTTTCATCAAATATACACCAACCTGGCCCAGATCTTTTATGCCGACCAATCAGAACCAGCGTAACCTCATTGCAAAAATGAAGCTGATCCCGGTACGTGCGCTGATCAAGGATAAAAAACTTCTTCTCATAGACGACTCCATCGTACGTGGTACCCAGCTCCGCGAAACAACTGAATTTCTGTACCGCAGCGGTGCCAAGGAGGTTCATGTCCGTCCTGCCTGCCCGCCGATCATGTACGGCTGCAAATACTTAAACTTCTCACGTTCCAAATCTGAGATGGAGCTGATCACCCGTCAGGTGATTGAAAAAAGAGAAGGCCCCAACTGTCCGCAGGAAATTCTGGATGAATATGCAGATCCACATACAGAGAAATACGAGCAGATGGTACAGGATATCTGCAAGATGCAGAATTTTACCACTCTCCGTTATCACAGACTGGATGATCTTCTGGAATCCATTGGAATCGATCCTTGTAATGTATGCACATATTGTTTTAACGGTAAAGAATAAAAAATGTTTTGAAAATAGAGCTACTGTTTCAGATGAGCCTCATTAACTCCCGGTTGCATTTTGGGAATCTGCGGCTTATAATAAATGCGGATATATCTTTTGTGATATATCCGCGTTTTTTATGTCAGTTTTTATGTCATGGAAAATTATTTCGTAATGTTCCAATGACAGAGTATCACAAAAAAATTTCCAGGAGTATAAACATGATTTTTCCTATAAAAGCCATGATATTTGATGCAGATGGTGTCCTTCTGGACTCGCTTTCTGTCTGGAAGGAGCTTGGAAAACGATATATTACAGATCTGGGATATCAGCCGGTTGCGGGAATGGACGAAATCCTTTTTCCCATGAGTATGGAGCAGGGAGCGGCCTGGCTGAAAAGCAGGTTTACTCTTGAGTATTCCGAAGAAAAGATCGTGATGGATCTGAAAGCCCGGATCCGCAAATATTATTTTGAAGAGGTCCCGGCAAAATCAGGTGCCAGGGAGCTTCTTCAATGTCTTGCAGAACAGAAAATCCCGGCTGCGGTGGCAACCTCAAGCCCCAGGGAACATATCTGCCGGGCGCTGGAAAGAAACGGACTTCTTTCCTTTTTTGATAAAATCTATACCACCAGTGAGATCGGAGAAAGCAAACATTCTCCGAGGGTCTATCTTACAGCTGCAGAAGCACTGGGAACGGAGCTATCCCGGACGCTGGTTGTGGAGGATTCACTCTACGCGTTGCAGACTGCCGGAAATGCAGGATTTCTGACTGCCGGTATTTATGACGCATTGGGAGAACCGGATCAGGAACAGCTGAAAAAGGATGCTTATATCTACTGTCGGGATCTGACAGAGTTACAGAACTATATATTCGCAGAAAACGGAGGAAACCAAAGATGAAAACAGCATTAACCATCGCAGGCAGCGATTCCAGCGGAGGAGCCGGGATCCAGGCCGATATTAAAACCATGATGGCAAACGGAGTATACTCCATGAGTGCCATCACCGCACTGACTGCCCAGAACACTACCGGTGTCACAGCCATCCAGAATGCAACCGCAGAGTTCCTGGGTCAGGAGCTGGACTGTATTTTTACGGATATCTTTCCGGATGCAGTAAAGATCGGAATGGTTTCCGAAAGTGATCTGATCCATATGATCGCAGGAAAGCTCCGACAGTATCGGGCAAAAAATATCGTGGTGGACCCGGTTATGGTTGCCACAAGCGGTGCAAGACTGATCAGTGAGGAGGCGGTGGATGTTCTGAAGGAAGAACTGTTTCCTCTTGCAGATCTTCTCACCCCCAATATCCCGGAAACCGAGGTGCTTACCGGACGGAAGATCAAAAGCGCCGATGATATGATCGAAGCTGCAAAACAGGTTTCCGAGCAGTATCACTGTGCAGTTCTCTGCAAGGGCGGACATAAGCTCAATGATGCCAATGATCTTCTCTATGTGAATGGAACATATCAGTGGTTTGAGGGAAAAAGGATCGACAATCCCAACACCCACGGAACAGGATGTACTCTTTCCTCGGCCATCACTTCCAACCTTGCAAAGGGATTTTCCATGGTGGAATCTGTAAACCGTGCCAAGGACTATATTTCCGGAGCCCTTGCTGCCATGCTGGATCTGGGAAAGGGAAACGGCCCTATGGATCATGGCTTTGCGATAAAGAACAGTTATACAGAGGAGGCATAAGATTATGACAGTTACAGAACGGATCACAGCTCTTCGAAAACAAATGAAGGAAAAGGGAATCGATGCTTATCTGGTTCCGACCGATGATTTTCATGGTTCTGAGTATGTTGGGGATTATTTTAAATGCAGAAAATACATCACCGGATTTACCGGTTCTGCCGGAACTGCCGTGATCATGCAGGACATGGCCGGACTCTGGACAGACGGAAGATATTTTATCCAGGCTGCACAGCAGTTAGAGGGAACTCCGGTTACTCTGTTTAAGATGGGAGAACCGGACGTACCAACGATCCACAAATTCCTGGAAGAAAATCTGAAAGAGGGAATGTGTCTCGGCTTCGATGGCCGTACCGTAAGCGCAGAAGAAGCAGAGACGCTAGAAAGAATCCTTCAGAAAAAACAGGTACATTTTTCTGTAAATGAGGATCTCATCGGAAATATCTGGAATGACCGTCCGGCACTTTCCTGTGAACCGGTAATGGAATTATCCGAAAAATGGGCCGGAAGATCCAGAGCAGACAAGATCCGTGAGATCCGCAGCAAACTGAAAGAGAAGGGCGCAGACCTCTTTATCCTCACTTCCCTTGATGACATTGCATGGCTTTTAAATATCCGCGGAAATGATATCCACTGCTGCCCGGTAGTTCTTTCCTATCTTGTGCTGGATGACAGTGAGCTCCGTCTTTTTGTCAATGAAAAAGCCTTTTCGGATTCTGTTAAGGAAGCACTTTCCAAAGACGGTATTGCCATTTATCCATATGATGATATTTACACCTATGTACAGACGATTCCCGAAGAGAAAAAGGTATTTCTTTCCAGAAGCAATGTAAACAGCCGGCTGGTCAGCAGTATTCCAAAGACGGTAACGATCCTGGACGGTGAAAATCTGACCCTTCTCCCAAAAGCCATCAAAAATGAAACCGAAGTCCGGAATGAAAAGACAGCCCATATTAAAGATGGCGTTGCAATGGTGAAGTTTATCCACTGGCTGAAGAAGAATGTGGGAATGAAGGAAATCACCGAGCTTTCCGCTGCTGATAAGCTCTATGAATTCCGTTCCGGACAGGAGAATTTTCAGGGAAACAGCTTTGATCCCATCATTGCCTACGGTGCACATGGAGCCATTGTCCATTACAGTGCAACAGAAGAAACCAATATTCCACTGGAGCCAAAAGGGCTGGTTTTGATGGATACAGGCGGACATTATCTGGAGGGCACTACTGATATCACCCGCACCGTTGTACTTGGCCCGGTTACTGAAAAAGAAAAAAAATATTTCACAGCAGTACTCCGTGGACACCTGAACCTGGCAGCAGCAAAATTCCGTTACGGCTGTACCGGCCTGAATCTGGATGCCCTGGCTAGAGGACCTCTCTGGGCTATGGGAGAGGATTACAACCACGGAACCGGCCATGGCGTAGGTTATCTTCTCAATGTACACGAAGGACCGCAGAGTTTTCGCTGGAAAAGCCCTGCCGAGCTTCCGGCTCCTGTTCTGGAAGAAGGGATGATCACCTCCGATGAACCGGGATATTATGCGGAAAATGAATTCGGCATCCGTCACGAAAATCTTGTAGTTTGCAAAAAAGCCGAAAAAACATCCTACGGCCAGTTTATGAAATTTGAGCCACTGACTCTGGTCCCATTTGATCTGGAAGGTATCGATCCGGAACAGATGGAAGCAGGAGAGCGCAAATTGCTCAATCAGTATCATGCCTTTGTATACGAAAAGATTTCTCCGTATCTGAATGAAGAAGAGCAATCCTGGTTAAAAAAAGCCACACAGGAAATATAACCCGGAATTCACCTTAATATTTCCTTCCGACAGATACCATAAGAAACGCAAACCCATTTCAGGGATAAGAATAAATCCAACCAGGGAGGTACTTAGCGCCTATGAAAACAGAAAATAGAATTGATCACTACATCGATCTCCACGCACATCTGGACGGCTGCATTACCACAGAGATAGCCAGAAAACTTGCCGCATTGCAGCAGATCACGCTTCCGGCTGCCACAGATGAAGAGCTTCTTTCTCTCCTTTCTGTGCCGGATACCTGCGAAAATCTCAATGATTTTCTGAAATGCTTTGACCTGCCTCTTTCCCTTCTTCAGACAGAAGAGGCATTGGAAGAGGCTGTTTATCTTATCCTTTCTGAAATGAAAGAAGACGGTGTGATCTACGCAGAACTTCGTTTTGCCCCACAGCTTCATATACAGAAGGAAATGACTCAGGAAACAGCGATCCATGCTGCATTACGTGGTCTGAAAAGAGCTCCCATCCCCGGTAATCTGATCTTATGCTGTATGCGCGGTGATCTTAACCAGAAAGAAAATCTGGAAACTCTGGAGCTGGCAAAAAAATATCTTGTTGAAGATGGCGGCGTGGTTGCTATCGATCTTGCAGGAGCCGAGGCACTCTTTCCAACAGAAAATTACGAGACGCTTTTTGCAAAAGCAAGAAAATATCAGGTTCCATTTACCATCCATGCAGGCGAGGCCGGAAATGCAGAGGATGTAAAAACAGCTGTCCATATGGGGGCAGTCAGGATCGGTCATGGTGTGAAGATCGCGGGAAATAAGGAAGTGATACAGCTTGTAAAGGATAAGGGGATTTTTCTGGAAATGTGCCCTACAAGCAACCGCCAGACAAAAGCTGTGGAAGAAATGTCTGCTTATCCGCTGAAAGCATTTCTCGAAATGGGACTTAAGGTAACCTTAAATACCGATGATCCGGCGATTGAAAGAACAACCCTTTCCCGGGAATTCCGATATATGGAATCTCTGTTAAATCTTACCCAGGAGCAGAAAAGGCTGCTGCTTCTGAATTCTGTGGAGGCAGCCTTTACTTCCAGGAACAGAAAATGCAAACTGAAAGAACAGCTTTTTTCTGAACCGTATGAAAATTATGGTGAGCCGATTATTTACAAACGAATAAAATAGAACATTGACAGGGGGATACTCTGCTAAAAAAGATTGATTTGTTAAGAAGAGTAGAATTCCTAAAGAAAGAGGAATGCTTATGAACATTGTTTTTTCATCTGATAAGAAAGAATATAATACTATTAAAAAAGGTACTGAAATACTGCTGGCCGAAAATGACGGTTTCAACCAAAACATAGAATTGTTTGTTAAATTTCAGGACAGACCAGAAATATTGATAAATAAAAGAGAAAACCAGATTCGTATCATCTGTCGGGAAATATCTCATTATTACCGCGCACTTAATTATGCCATACATCATATGAAAGAGGATGAATTTCAATATCAAGAGCATGTCTGTTTTGAAAGAAACGGTCTTATGCTGGATTGTTCCAGAAATGCTGTATTTACAGTTGAAAAGGTGAAATTCCTGATCAAGACACTGGCAAAACTTGGAATGAATGTACTCATGCTTTATACAGAAGATACCTATGAAGTAGAGGGGCAGCCTTATTTTGGAGCTTATCGTGGAAAATACACCAAGGACGAAATAAAAGAACTGGATGCTTACGCTTCCATGTTTGGGGTAGAGCTTGTTCCGTGTATTCAGACCCTGGCTCATCTGCACAATGCGCTGAAGTGGCCGGGAATGGATAAGATTCGTGATTCTGCGGACATTCTCCAGCCTGAAAAAGAGGAAACTTATCAGTTTATTGAAAAGCTGCTCAGCTCAGTAAAGGAGAATTTTTCTACCAACAGGGTACATCTTGGAATGGATGAGGCTGTCATGCTGGGACTTGGAAATTATCTAAAAGAAAATGGATATAAAAAAGGGTCACTGATAATCAGGGAACATTGTAACAGGGTCGTAGATATTTGCAGAAAATTAGAATTAAAGCCTATGATATGGAGTGACATGTACATTACAGCAAATTCTACAGGCGGATACTATGATCTGCCCGAAAACACGGACTGCTCCAAATGGGAAAAACCGAAAAAAGATTTAGGATTAGTATATTGGGACTATTATCATGATGATACCAGAACCTATGAAAAAATGCTGGATATCCATGCGCAGCTTTCGGATAACGTTATTTTTGCAGGAGGATCTTGGATTTGGAACGGAATTTCCCCCAATTATTCTAAGACCTATGCGTGTACCAAAGCAGCTCTTTCTACTTGTAAAAAATACAATATAAAAGAGGTGCTCTGTACAGCATGGATGGATAATGGTGCAGAAACCCCGGTGGATGCTTTGCTTCCGGGACTTGTACTTTTTGCACACCTTGATTTTCACAGAGACTATGACGAAACAATCCTTAAGCAGGAGTTCAGGGACTGCACAGGCGGAGAATTTGATGATTTTATGGCACTTGACAATTTTGATTCCTTATTCTTAAATACGAAAGAGAATAAAGAGGCTCAAAATCCTTCAAAATATCTGTTATACCAGGATCCAATGTTAGGCATTTTTGATTATCATGTGAAAGAATCAGGTGTCAATACAAAATCTTACTACCAAAACATACAGAAATGTATGAAGGAATGTGCAAAAAAAACAGGAAAATATCAGCTTTTATTCTCATTTTATGAAAAACTGGCGGCGGTATTAGCTGATAAAGCCGATTTGGGCATGTGTATAAAATCAGCATATGACAGATCGGATAGAGCAGCGTTGAAAAATATCAGTCAGAATGTTATTCCTGGAATCATCTGCAATCTGACAGAGATGAAATCATCAAGAGAAAAAATCTGGATGAACGATGCAACGCCATTTGGTTATGAGATTTTGGATATAAAAATTGGTGGCGTAATTACAAGACTTAAAAGTACAGGATACCGGATTGACAATTATCTGAATGGAAATGTGCTTCGTCTGGAAGAGCTGGAAGAGGAAAGACTTCCCTATTTTACCAAAGGAATGGACAAGCGGGAGAACTTATGGAATCGCATCATCAGTGGATGTGACTTAAATGACACAATCTGATAAAGGTAAATGAAAGGAATCCGGCTACGTATGGAAACCAAAACTATTCTCACAGAATGGTTTTGGTTTCCTTTTTTGCTGTTACAAATCAGTTACAACTGCAATATAGAATTTAATGTATAATTAACCTGTGAAAAGATAGTTATAAAAACATGTGAGGTAATAATTATGAAGGCAAGAATTCTTGTGATAGAAGACGAAATGTCAATCAATGACCTGCTATGTATGAATTTGGAGATTGCAGGGTATGAAACAGTAGGATATCTGGATGGAAATGAGGCATATGAAGCAATTATTCAAGATCATGCATTTCAGTGTGCACTTGTAGATATCATGCTTCCTGGAAGAGACGGATATAGCCTGTTACCGAAACTGAAGCAGTATGAAATCCCCGTAATATTTCTTACCGCAAAGGGAGATATCGCGAGCAAGATAAAGGGATTAAAAGACGGTGCGGAAGATTATATTGTAAAACCATTTGAAATGCTGGAAGTGATGGTCCGTCTTGAAAAAGTACTGGAACGTAATGGCACTGTACAAGAACAGATTCAAATTGGTGATGTCATCATTGATACTGCTAGTCGTACTGTTACAAAAATGGGCATGGAAATCTATTTAAAGCCAATGGAATATAACTGCCTCATGGTGTTCGCCAAAAATCCGAATAAAGCACTGACCAGGAATCAGATCCTGCAGGAACTGTGGAATGAAGAGTTCTGCGGAGAAACAAGAACTGTGGATGCACATGTGGGTCGTATCAGGAAAAAGCTTGGCTGGCAGGATAAGATTAAAACAATTCCCAGAATCGGTTACAGACTTGAGGGGGGATTTTGAAAGAAAAGCATAAACTCTTAATAAAGATCTTTTCTCAGACTACATGTATCATTTTGTTGGTATCGTCAGGGATCTTTCTCTATACCACTTATTGTTGGAAAAATCAGAGTATACAGAATATCAACAGTTATGAAAGCAGTATATTCAGAACAAATATCTTACAGTTTGAAAATAAAACAAGCCTTTCTGACAATCAGAAACAGAATGCCGACAACGAAATGCGCCCCCAAATAGTTACTTATGCTTTTCGGCAGGTTTTTCATGACAGCGCGGTTTTATATCTTGATGGAAAAATGACCTATAATGGAACTGTTTATGAATTCGATGTAAAAAAGTTAAGAGAATTATGTGCAAGTAAGGCAAACATGGTGGATCATGGCAGCAACAGTGATGGTCATGGCCCTATGATCAGTCAGATAAATGGAAGGACACTTTTGTTATTTTACTATGGCAATGTAAATATGGGATATCAGATTGTTACTTATAAAGATATAACAGATGTAATAGAAAAAAGTCATCTGCTGTTTTTTCAGACGGGTGGATTTACTTTATCTTTGATCGTGGTGATGGGAATTATCCTTTATTTGAGCCTTAGAAAAATCACAGCACCGCTTACAGGCCTAAGAGAAGCTACGCTTCTTGTTTCTGAAGGTATTTATGATTTTAAAGTACCGTCAGAGGGAAATACAGAACTTGCGCAGATAGGTGCAACCTTTAATTTTATGACAGGTAAAATAAAAGAACAAATTGAAAGTCTTTCTAACATAAACCGGACACAAAAACAGCTTATTGGAAGTCTGGCTCATGAGCTGAAGACCCCAATGACTGCAATCATAGGCTATGCAGATACATTGCTTACTGTGCGCCTAACCCCAGAAAGGCAGGAGAAGGCTCTGATTTATATTGAAAATGAATGTCGCAGGCTGTCAAGACTTTCTATGAAAATGCTGGAATTAACCGGACTCTACGAAGCTTCGGAAGACTCATTCAATCCAGCTGAAATACAGGTGGATAACTTCCTGAAAGAAGTAAAAGAACTTATTGATTGCAGGCTTCAAGAAAAAAACATCTCTCTTGATGTATTTTGTGAACCAAAAGAATTGGTAAAGAAGTTTGATCAGGACTTAATGATAAGTGTAGTGACAAATCTAATTGATAATGCAGTCAAAGCTTCCAGGAAAGAATCTAAAATTGTGCTTGAGGCAACCCCAGACCATCTGATGGTTCAGGATTTTGGAAAGGGAATACCGAAAGAGGATCTGGAAATGGTGACGGAACCATTTTATATGGTAGACAAATCTCGTTCCAGGGCAAAAGGAAGTGTAGGGCTCGGTCTTTCTTTATGTCAGAAAATTATAGAACTGCACGATTTCCAACTGAAGATTGAAAGCAATCCGGGAAAAGGAACTACCGTCTCTGTTTTCTGGTAATCACACTAACGTTTACATATCAGTTACAAATCGCGAAAGATTTGGTGTAATGCTCGATGATATACTTATAACAACCTTAGAAAGGAGATATTACCAGAAATGAGAAAAAACATAAAAAAGTTTGCAGGAATAGTGCTTTGTATTGGAATGTTTACAGGATGCGCACAGACCCCGGATTCTTCTTTGGTAAAGCCGAAGGGGAGCAAGGCTGTAGATGCTTATACGGAAGCGGATGATGTTAGCGGTTCTAAAGGAGAAGCATCTGAAAGCAAGAACGATGACGGTTCAGAGTCAAAGACAACCATCAGGAATCTCATTGATGCTCCTCAAAATTATAAAAGCCATGTGGAAGATGACAGTGCCAAGCTCGTGGTAAATACAGATGCAAGCGTAGAAATTCCGGAAGTGGAAAAGATATCTGCTATTTCTGTCACTGCGGCAGAAGTTACCCAGGAGCTTCTCGACCGTATTACAAACGCATTCTTCTCAGAGGCAAAACTTTATACCCTGGATAGTTATTATGTGAAGACAAAGGATGAAATTAAAAAAACTCTGGATGAACTAAAAGAAGACGTTGCTAACGGAAACCTGGATCCGTATAACTATGGAACAGACGATGATGGGAATTATGTCTATGATATCTATGAAGATATTGAGACATGGGAACAGGAATACGAAACTGCTCCGGAAAAGAAAACCCTGACAGAGGCAAAACCTGTTGCCGGAAATTATTTCAGTTGTATTGCACAAATGCCAGACGATTCACAATACTACTATATGATATCTTCCGATGGCTCCGATACCTTGTCAGTCAAGATCAAGAAAGCAGCAAACAAGGGCGGGGAAAAAATACCGGAGGATGCAATGTGGTGTGATTACGGATATTCTGAAGAGGAAGAAAAACCCACAGAAGAATCTATCGGGCTGTCTCTGGATGAAGCAAAAAAACTTGTAAAGGAAAAAGTTGAAAAAATGGGCATCACAGATTTGCAGTTTTCTAACTGGAATTACGCGGTGTGCAAAAGTTTTGAAGGCGATAATAGTTCAGGTAATTTTGGAAATGGATATAGAATTGATTATGCACGTACCATAAATGGTGTGCCGGTAACTCAGACAATTGCAGACGGTGGGGCATTGGAAGATATGGACAGCACAATGGAAACATGGTCTTATGAAAGTCTCTGTTTTTATGTCGATAAAGATGGCATAGAAAGCATGACTTATTCAAATCCCTACACAATTGGTAACATAAAGACAGAGAATTTAAATCTTCTTTCATTCAGCGAGGTTATGAAAATTTATGAAAAAATGATGTTGGTAACAAACGCTGATAATATGCAATATGAAAATTCCAGGGCCTATAATATTGATCGGATCGTTCTTGGTTATGCCAGAATATATGAGCCGTCTACTGACGCACACACAGGTATTTTGATCCCCGTCTGGGATTTTTTCGGCAGCATGACTTCAGAAAGTGAATATAACGGAGAAACAGAATCAAATACCAGTAAAGATCCGAATGAAAGCTTCCTTACCATTAATGCCGTGGATGGCAGTATTATAAACCGGAATCTGGGTTACTGACATGAGACAGGTATTTGGAATTGTACGGTACAATTTCTTCGGATTTTTACGCAATCCAAAAGTTATTTTTATATTTCTGTTAGAATTTGTACTTAGTTTCCTGCTTACAGGCAGAATCATGGTTGTAATGGAGACCTACGATACACCGGTACAGGCCATTGAACCATTTATCTGGACATTTGGGGATGGGATAGCAGTACTGTCCAGTTCGCTGCTCTTGCTTCTTATGTTTTCTGACCTGCCGAAGATGACACCTGTTACTCCATACCAGCTGCCCCGGACAACCAAGAGGAAATGGCTTTTAGGTCAATTCATTTATGTTATTCTTGTAACTGTTTTATATACGGTTTTGATGCTGTTATTTACGGCCGTGCTGTGTATGAAAAAGAGTTATCCAGGCAATCTGTGGAGCGAAACTGCCGCCATGCTTGGTTATTCAGAATTAGGAAAAAACCTGCAGGTCCCTTCTACAGTAAGAGTCATGGAAAGTATCTCACCTTATGGCTGTATGCTGCAGGTTTTCTTCCTGCTGTTTTGTTATTCGCTGACCTTAAGCTTTGTAATCCTTGTAGGAAATCTCTATAAAGGGAAGACTAAGGGTATGATTTTTGGCCTTCTTTACAGTGTATTTGGTTTTTTATTGGACCCGAAAGTACTGGCTGCAATTTTACATAAAGAAAAATACGAAATGTATCAGGTAAATGTATTAATCTGCTGGATCAGTCCTCTGAACCAGGCAGTATACGGAAAACATAACTTGGGTTATGATCCATTGCTCCCGAAAATCTCGCATTCCTATATGTTTTTTCTGGGTATTTTAGTTCTTCTTGCAGTTTTTGCAATTAACCGGATGAAAAAATATACCTTTGAATTTCTTGGAGAAAAGACATGATCGGAAGGGGGAAAACCTATGTGGGGTGAAATAAAACGTATGTTTTTTAATAAGAATTTTCTGGCAGCATGGCTGATAGCCTGCATTTCCATAGCCATTGGACAGACTTATCCCAGCTTAAAAAAAGCACTGACATGTGGTACTTTTATCAGTATACTGGAAGGTTCCTTAAAAAGTCAGGCAGTATCTTTTGCCATTCCGGTAGCAGCCGTATTGCCATGGAGTGATTCCATTCTGCAAGAATATAAAAGTGGATTTTTAAAGGAGATACTTCCCAGAACGACTCGCAGACAGTATATCGAAGGTAAAGTTTTTTCCATTATGGTATCTGGTTTTATGGTCTGGACGTTATCTATACTAACGGTACTTTTTATCAATTTTATTGTGTTCTATCCGCTGGAGATAAAGGGTGCTATTCAGAAAGAAGCACTTCTGGACTTACTCATGAAGGCATTTCGGACAGGACTTATCGGAAGTATCATAAGTACTTTCGGTGGAAGCTGCGGGATTTTATGGGATTCTGCTTACATGGCATATGGAATCCCTTTTGTAAGCTTTTATTTTGGAATTATCCTTCATGACCGCTATTTTAAGAATCAGATATGGTTTTATCCAGTAGAATGGATACTGGCTGATGAAAATTGGGGACCGGACAAAATAGGACTTTGGCTATTTCTACTGTTGTTTTTATTAGTAATGCTGGGAATTCTGGGAGGTGTTTTATATGGAAGATTGGAAGAAATCTGAAGGGACATTTAATCTGGCCTGTGATCCGCAAAGAGCAAGTGGAATGATGCAGAACACCTGTGTAAAAATAGAACACGTGACCAAACGTTTCGGTGAAGACATCGTGTTACAGGAAGTAAATCTTTCCCTGAAAACAGGGAACGTCTATGGGATTGTTGGAAATAACGGTTCAGGAAAGACCGTCCTTATGAAATGCATCTGTGGGTTTCTCCCTGTAACTACGGGCACTATTTTTGTATTTGGAAAAAAAATAGGCCATGATGTGGATTTTCCTGAAAGTCTTGGAGTTATTATCGAGACTCCCGGTTTTCTTACACAATATACGGGCTTTAAAAATCTGGAGATCCTGGCAGACATGAATGGCCGGATTTCGAAGGCCGATATCCGCATAGTCTTAAAAAGGGTAGGATTGGATCCGGACATGAAGAAACCAGTCGGAAAATATTCCCTTGGAATGCGTCAACGCCTTGGTATTGCACAGGCCATTATGGAAGATCCTCTGTTTTTGATCCTGGATGAGCCGTTTAATGGACTGGATAAACATGGCGTGGAAGAAATAAGAGAACTGCTGCTGGATTTAAAAGCAGCAGGAAAAACCATTTTGCTGGCAAGCCATAATGAAGAGGACATCAGAATCTTATGTGACCACGTATATGAAATGGATGGAGGAATCTTAAGAGAAAGGACTGCCTGATAATGAAAAATTTATTTGTAAAAACGGCATTAGTATTGTGTACGACAATAATATTTCTTCCAGCTACCGTTTTTGCCACAGAGCCTCAAAACACGGAAGTTACATCTGCTGAAGAAGGATTTACGGACTCAGATCCGTCCGTATCTTATGAGAATGATAACTCGTTAACCCTTGATGAAAAAGAGGATGAATCTACGAGTACCGAACATCCGAGTACCGAACCTCCGAGTACCGAACCTCCGGCAGAGGATGAAAAGACTCCTGATAAAGCTGATACCGATAAAGAAAATCCGAATCCGGATATTTTTACATCAGGAGATGACTTTGGTGATGGTTCTAAATCGAATCCTTTTCATGTTGTAATAGACAGTGATAATCCGGAAGACGGTGACGCCCCGCAGATAACAGATCCGGTTATAGACAACGGGTATTCGGGCGGTGGGGGAGGAGGTAATTCAACATCAGACTCATCAAGTGAAAAAATATTACATAAACCGCAGGTATTATTAGAAGACAGCAATCTTTCAGGTGGACGATTGGAGGCTGGTTCTACAACAGAAATGTCGCTGACATTTCGAAATAAAAGCTGCAGTCAAAATGTATTTGGTTTAAAAATTTCCCTTTCTACAGAGAACAAAGGAATTGAATTTGAGAAAAACTCTTTTTATGTACAAGTCCTGGCTCCTGGTGAAGCAATTACTTTGGAACAGATGATTACTATAACAGAAAACTGTGATCCTGGCCAGGCTGTCATTACTTTTTCTCTGGATTATGAAGATTCGAAAGCAACGGCAACTACCGGTACAGAATTACTGTCTTTTCAGATCATCCAACCGGTTCGTGTTAAGCTGGAAGCTTCAGATATTCCATCTGTTTTATACACTATGGATACAGTAGAGATCCCGGTAAAAGCAATGAATCTAGGAAGAGACAAAATATACAATGCAAGTGTCAGCTTAAAGGCTGATGAATTAAGCTCAAACGATACTGCATTCTTAGGGACCATAGAGGCCGGAGATTTATCCCAAGGAAGTCTTCGCATATATGTAAAAGGAAAAACAGGAAAATGTGCAGGACAATTAATTCTTACGTATGAGGATGCAGATGGCAAATCATATGAGGAAGAAATAAAATTTGATTCTGAAATCAAAGAAACCCAGATAAAGTCTTTAAAGGTTGAAGATGACCAGGAGAAAACCAATAACTGGTGGTATTCCATAGCTGCAGTTGTTGCAGTACTGCTTATTTCCATAATCCTGATTCTGGTCAGAAAGCTTCATAAGAAAAATATCCTTCTCGAAGAAGTGAGAAAGGCGGCTTCTCATTGAAAAGAAAAAAAATAGACAGCTTTACCTTATTTGTCATACTTCTGCTGGCATTGATACTTACATTATTAGGAATGCTGCTGGCAGGTATGAAAGAAGAAAAACGGCAATTTACTGTGTTGCTCCCACTTGGAGATCTGGCTTATGATGAAGATTTTTTGCAGAAAGCGAAGAAGATAAAAGGTATAAAAGAAATCTGGCCAGTCATAGAAGTCCCGGTTGTCATCAAAATTGAAGATTATACGGAAACAACGACTTTTTCAGGAATTGATATGAATGCGTTTGGAAAAAATCCAACTCAGAATGAACTGGGGAAGATGCCGTTGTTATTGCTGGGAAATGGTTCCCTACGGGATATGAAAGACTATAATAATCATGCCATTTCAAAAAAACAACAGGAAAAATTTTTAGAGATGGGTGAAAACCTGAATATTTTTTATTCCCTGGATGAAAAAGAGAAGGATACTTCCAAAGCCACAGATGATCTTACTACCTTATCCAGCAATTCCGCAAGAGGACCGCAAACCTCATATATGCCCTGTAAAGCCGCTGTAGTAATAGAAGGCAACGAAATCTACATACCCATTTCCCAGGCACAGGATCTCTGCAGAGAAATAGGAGAGCCTTCTGAAATCAGTAAAGTATATCTAAAAATAAATGGAAAAAATAACCTGGAGAACGCAAAGAAAATGCTTTCAGGAATTTAACATAATATATAGCAATTCGGCGATCGCCTTCGAAATGGCCTGGCGTCGGGTGTCCGGTTCTTCAAATTTTTCTGTTGCCATAGGCAAGCAAAGTCGCATTGGTCTGGTCAGCGCAACACAGAACTATAATGAAGAAAAGGGCGTTCCAGAGGTAAGTTCCTTTTTATTTTCAAGAAAAGCGCAGGAAGTCTTTGAAAAAGCCGAAGGTGAAGCTGCATTGCTTGCTCTACTGAGTCAGTGTTTTCGGAAATATGGAATTTATGATCTTGCTGTTGTTGAAAACGCACAATACGGTTACTTATCCTTAAATCTGGAAAGTATGCCAGTTAATATTGACTGGCCGGACACGATACCCAAAAAAGGTGAAGGCATCTTCTTACGTTTCACAGATATAAATGTGGTGCCAAAAGAAGCTTTTCCTTATGTAGCAAATACAATCAAGCAGATTAATATTGTAATGAAATCATTAATACCTGAGATCAATATAGAAATTTATAATGCGTTTGATAAGCTATTGAAGGATGGAAAAGACGGAGTGCAGTTTGAAATCATTGCCATGCGTGGAGAGAATCGGATTCCGCTTTTATATGAATCCGCAGGAATAAAGACGCTGATCTCTATTTGCAGCAATTTAGTTGCCTGCTATAATAGGGAGTCTTATTGCCTTGTGGTAGACGAGCTGGATTCTGGTATTTATGAGTATTTATTGGGAGAATGCCTGGAAGTTATGCAGGATAAAGCTAAAGGACAATTGATCTTTACATCACATAACTTACGCCCATTGGAAATCCTTGAAAACGATTCTCTGCTTTATACGACTGTGAATTCTGAGAATTGCTATATAATATCAAAAATACGCAAAATACCCGGTTATCCTATTTGCGGACGATCAAGCTTGGCGGGCAAAAAGAAAAACTCTACAATGAAACAAATATATATGAGATGAAGCTTGCTATGAGGCGGGCAGGAAGGATACGTGCTAATGACTAAAAAAGTTATTCTGTTTCTTGTAGAAGGGCCGACGGATGAAGATGCACTGGCTGTGATATTTACGAAACTGGTAAACAATCATGATATAGAATTTGACGTGCTTCATACAGATATCACTGCAGACGAAGATATGACGGTAAAATATATTGAAGAACGGATTGATGGGAAAAGGACTGAAGTTTTCACTGAGGGCCTTTAAAAAGCCGCTGCTTACAGAAGAGGAATACCAGCTACTTTCCTATCTTCAAAGAGAAGGGGATGTTTCCTGTCACCTGAAATGTTTAAAAGAAGAGGCAAAAAGCAGGGAACCCCATTTAGCAGATTCCCTCCAGAAACAGATACAACGGGAATTTATAAGCCGCGTAGCACAGCTTTACTATAAGAAACAGCTTGTGATCGATAACATAAGAAGGGAGGACTGCCTTGAAGCAAACGGAACATCCGTATTGGCACAGGCTGTATAGATGCTTGGAAGATTTTGGAACACATTATCAGAATATACCGGATTTTTTTAAAGACAGGATCCAGAGATATGGTATCCTGTCTCTTTTTATCCTGCTTTTTGGAGCATTTATGGGAACATGGATAAAGACAAAACTTTTGTTTTCTGGTCTTTCCAGCTTGGGATTATCGGGTTTATAAGAACATATCTTATTTTCCGCACCGCGGATAAAAAGATCTATGAAATCGTGGAAGGGCTGGTAACCGGGATAGACGGGAAAAATCCCTTGGCAAGATTGCGGAGGATCCGGGTAAGTGATCCGGCCGGCCGGCAGAGTGAACTTTTGCTGGATAAAAACGTAAAAGTTTTGGAGGGAAAACGCTACCGGTTTTATTTTGGCATAAATGAAAAGAAGCTGGTAGGAATCCGCCGGGTGGATGCAGCACTCAATAACGGGACTTTTTTGGGAAACGAAGAAATATAAGAGGAAGGGATCCCTTTTATAGCAGGGAGGGGAGCACCAGGCATGGTTCGATTCCATGCTGCCCTGTTTCCGCAAAAGACTATTGTGGGAAATACAGCAAAGGAGAGAAGAATATGTCAGAAACATTACAGGAAACCGTGAAATGGTTCAGCGCACAGAAAGGATACGGTTTTATCACCGGTGAAGACGGGATTGATTATTTCGCCCATTTTTCGGAGATCCAGATGGATGGATACCGGAAATTAAGCGGTGGCCAGCCAGTCCTTTTTGAAGCAGGGACGGATGCCAACGGGCGCAGCCTTGCCAAAAACATTTCCCCGGCAGATCCAAACGCTGAGTAAGACGTTTTCATAGTGCATGTACAGATTACCTATTCCCCTCAGATACATGCACTTATGCAGACGGATGAAATAGACAGGCGGTATCATGCCGCCTGTCACAACATGTAGCAAAATAATAAAGATAACTCACGCAATAACACAATATATAGTTAAAACCAGAAGATTCTTTTTGTGTCTTTTTTTATTGCATAAAAAAAGAAAATTAATGAATACGGTTCAGGGCTGCTCGGTTTTCCGGCAGGCCCTTTTTCCAGGAAGAATAATCGGAGGTTTGTATGAGACACATAAAAGAAATCATGATCGTTGCAGTCTGCCTGATGGTACTCAGCTTTTGCGTATGTACCGGTCTTGGCATTTACTTTATGTACCGGGAAGGTGTGCAGGAATATGAAGACCTGCGTACATACGTCAAGGAAACGGATGAGGATGATCATACCAAAGGAACAGATGGAAACGATGGAAAACAGACCGTGGTTGATTTTAAGGCATTAAAAAAGATCAATCCGGATATCATTGCATGGATCCGGATCCCAGATACCAGCATTGATTACCCGGTAGTCCAGGGAAACGATGACTCCTATTACCTGACACATACTTTTAAAAAGGCAGAACATGTGGCAGGGGCCATTTTCCTGGATTCCGATAACAATGCCGATTTTTCTGATGACAAGAACATCATTTATGGCCACAATATCCTCTGGATTTATATAGCCCAGTGGAAGGAAAAATAGAAATTAAACTGAGATGGTAAAAAAATATAAAAAAAGAATTGACAATTGTATTCTACAGTTGTAGAATACAATTAACTTC
>OGPM01000716.1_pt1 | contig 32441 bp, 28 predicted proteins | sample 1552961 | NCBI WGS metagenome assembly OGPM01 (sample SAMEA2580304, study PRJEB22360) | human gut metagenome | biome: human gut; feature: human-associated habitat; material: faeces | place: Denmark | collected 2008/2010
TGCTCTCCCGGATGGGAGTGATCACCCTTCGACAATGTTCCAGATACTTCTTGCTCCAGGTCAGTGTTTTCTTCTCCTGAAAGACATCCGTTGCCTGAACCCTGTTCCCGGCTAGGGTACCACCGGGTCGGGTATTGATATCTGGGACGTAGCACTTAGTATCCAACAAAAATGGATTCCCTTTCGCTGAGTCTAGTCAGCTCGCCCTTTCGGGGACTATGTAACAACTTTGCACACTTCTTTGCATGCTCGGTTATTCAATGGCCGAGAAGCTGACTTTAGGTGTGGCAGCAGATACATTGACTCCACCAAACACATTACTAACTGCCATCATCATTGATAGCAATCCGATCGTTCTCCTTTTTTTGTAGCTAAGCTACACTCCCATTGTAAGTAAGCACAAAGGATTTTTACAAACAAACTGAACAAGCGCCTTTAAAATTTCATGACCAAGTTCTTCTCCAAATACTTTTCCTAGCTGCTGATCCAGATCTGCATATACTTTTAGATCCTTATCATCGCATTTTGTTTTAGGATCTTCTTCATGTAATTCCTCTTTTTCCTGCTCTTTTTCTTCTTTTTCCTCACCACAAGTGCAGTAAAATGGATTTTCACATTCTGCTTTCATTTCCTCATTTTCAAGATTTAGAACTTCTACGTTCATCAGCATGATATCATCATATCGATGAAGATCTTTAATTGCCTCATTGACATGCATCAGAACCTCTGGCTGATAGATTGGGCAGTCTAAAATGATCGGGATCGTAGAATTGATTTCTTTATCTTCTTTGTTTTTTCTTGCTTTATATGTTACTAAATAATTATATTCCATATTTAAATACTTCCTTTCTATTTTTTCTTTCTATTATAAGTATGAGAGATTTCAGAAAAAATAAAATTCATATATAAAATTAAAGCGTATACGGGATTTTAAAGGAGAAAATAAGAAAGGCAGCAGAAATCCGAAGATCTCTACTGCCTGAGGAATGTAAATATGAAATTATGCGATTTATTTATATATTTAATTTAATTGGGACCAAATGCTTACTTAATCTCTTCATGGTTTCATTTTCTTGATTCAAACAATTTATTACTTCATTCTTTCGTTGAATGAGAAGCCCTTCTGGGTCATCATTAATATTAAAAGTATGCAATCCCTTGTTATCTCCAGAAAGTTGATAAAATACAAAACCATTATATTTATCATTAGATATTAATTCTGGCGAATCTTCAAATATTTTATAACATTTTTTTCGCTTATCTATAAGTTCCAACCTAATAATTGATAGAAAACGTTTGTATATTCTGTAAACAGATTGTACATAGCTTATTACAGTTAATGGAAGCGAAAGTAATGAATTTTCATTATTGCTTTCAATTTCTTTTATTAAAACATATACTTCTTTCTTTAATTTTTCGTTAAAGTTGTAATGCGGAGTATTATATATTTGTCTTAAATCTAAACAAATATCATTTTCTAAACAGCTAATTGGAATATGACTATGTTGTGTAAAATTTCTAAGTTTTATCAAGAATCTGTACGAAAAACAACTGTCATATTCTTTTGATAAGCATTGCCTTTTAAACTCGTCATACTTTTCGACATTATTATTTTTCATACAAATCTCTAAAGAATCCACTAAATTTTTTCCAGCACTTAATAAGCTAATCATGTTGGAATTAATTGCTATTGAATTATGATGATCCACTGATTCTTTTATACACTGCAGATTATAATTGAATATATCAAACCATTGATATATTTCTTGAAGATGACGGGTTATTTCAATATAATCCATAATATAATGAATCCTATCGTCTAAGCTACCCATGTATTTTACCCCATCTAATTCCTTATCAAGATTATCATCTATTAAAATATACTTTTCTGTATCCACCATTTATCCCCCTTTTTTTATATTAACAGTTTGATGCAATTTTCAAACAGTTATACAAACATTTGTTGTAACAGACCTTTTTTCAGTTCTTCCCACACAGCTAATGTTGCTTTCTGCTTCTCGATTACTTCATCCAATGATGAAAGACAATCGGCAATTTTCTGCTGTTCTGCAAGTGATGGTACAAATAATTTACAACCATTCAACATTGCTGTTGTAATCTGATTAATAGTTGCTGTTCCAGAATCTTTGTACATTTCCTTTTTGAAAAAAGTAGAATTTAAGTATTGATGAATAAATTCATAATTTTGTTTTGCTCTAATTACAGACATAAATGCTCCCCATGTTGCATTTAAATCACTTTCAGTAACTAAAGCATTTTTACCCACCAACGATTTACTTCCATTTCGCACACAAACAACAATATCATGAAGTTTCACATAATTTTTTTCCTTCAATTCTTTATCTACATAAACATTATCATCATAAGCAATTCTTCCATTTTGGATATTAGAAGACCTAAAAACCAAAATACCATTTTCACTATCAACTACGTCATCCGGTGTATACGTTAATCCACTGTGGAAAGATGCTATATCTGATAAATATTTTTCTTCCCACTCAGGAAAATCACTTCCATCATCCGCTTTGAATCTTACTTCCTGACTGAACAGCTTCTGCATCACACCTTTTTTTCGTTCTTCCCATGCAGATACAGTTTCCTTTTGTTTCTTAATTACTGTATCAATCGTTGATAAGAACTCTGCAATTTTCTGTTGTTCTGGAAGTGATGGGAAATCCCCTGTACAACTTGCAACATCACCCTGCCCAATAGTAGTAAAAGCAGTAGTCTTTGCTCTCACAATAAATTGTCGCCTAAATCTCGGTGACGCTAAATAATCATTTACAAATTCAGGAATATAATTATTTTTATCAACTTTAAGTCTTATCAAATGGTCATCATACACATAAATTCCATCATCCAATAAAATATTAGATTTTGCAATTCCATCTGCTTTTACAGAACTTCGTGTTAAGAAAATATCCCCAATTTCAACATTACATTTCTCAACCGCAGTATCACCATACTCGCTATAACGCAACTCATCTACATGAATTTTATCATCCGTGTACATATCAATAACGTTTATATGCTTAACTGCCGTAACTTTGTCTGATTGCCTATTCATTATTCCATTCGATGGTTTTTCTACAATAATATCCATCAATGTATGATGTGATAACTCATCACTAAACGCTTTGAATCTCAATTTAGGTTCCATTATGATTCCACTTCCTTTCCAGTATCTTTCACATAAAATTTGATTTGTCTACTGCCCGGAATCAATGCTTCTGTATAGGTAAATGACCGAATCTTATAGCTATACTTTCCACTGCCGGAATCATAAACAATTTTATATTTTCCTAAGCATCGAGAACAAACGATCACACGACTTATCTCTTTGCATTTATCAAAAATGTTAAACATATCACCAGTAACAGGTAATACATTCATTTTTGTCAATCCACCATTATCAAATTCCGCTGTGAAATGGTCATTTTCAATACCTATATCTATTAAAAACCAAACTTCATCACATTTCTTTTTGTATTCGGACACCTTACCTGCGTGCTGTTCAAAAACATCTTTCAGATTATTGATAAACGCCTTATAGTCAAATTTTGATGCAGCATCTAAACTTTTATTGATAGAAGTTTCAATATCCTTTGCAGATGCATCCGCATCAAATTCATCATTCAACAACTTTGTATGGTGACTTTCGTATATCTTTTTTCGTTGACCATCAAACTTCATACTTTCAGAATCTGTATGTTCATTCAAGATGGTATCTGCCCGAAAATGTTCAATTCCAATCTTATGACCATTCTTTGTCAAAACAAAATCTGGTCGTTCTCCATCATCAATCGTATATCCTTTCAGTTTACGACTACTTTGAAGAAAGGCATCCAATGCATTTCTCTCTAATGATTTCTTTTCATCAGACACATACATTCACCTGCCTTTACAGTCCAAGCTGTCTCATAAAACTTTCAGCCTTATCAATCGCAGCTTTTGTTTCAGAATCCAGTGTCTTAATCTGAGCCTTTACCGCATCCAAATCCACTGGTTCTTCTTCCTCAAATGTATCAACATATCTCGGAATGTTCAGATTATAGCCATTCTCGATAATCTCGCTCATATCTGCTACATAAGCAAACTTGTCTACATTTTCACGCTTTGCATACGCATCTACAATCTTGTCAATGTGCTTCTGTTCTAAAACATTCTGATTCTTTCCTGCTTTGAATTCTTTTGATGCATCAATAAAGAAAATATCGTCTGAATTTCCGTTTCTCTTTGCTTTTAGGATTAAGATACAAACTGGAATGCTAGTTCCATGGAAGAGATTTGCTGGAAGCCCGATAACTGCATCTAAGCAATTTAATTTATCAATAATGTATTTACGGATCATTTTTTCTGCTCCACCACGGAATAAAACACCATGTGGTAATAAAACTGCGATTCTTCCATCTTCTTCATCCATGTGATAGATCATGTGCTGCACAAAAGCAAGGTCTGCATGACTTTTAGGAGCAAGTTTTCCTACTCCGGAATAGCGAACATCATCCAAGTATTTTTTATCAGCAGACCATTTTAAAGAATATGGAGGATTACAAACCTGGATTGTCATCTTTTGATCCTCATATTTATCATCTTTTAAGGTATCACCTTTGTAGATATCAAAGTTCTGCCAGTCGATACCATGCATGATCATATTCATTCTTGATAAGTTATAAGTAGTCGCATTTAATTCCTGTCCATAAAAATGCCCTACTTTTCCCGTTGTCAGATGCTTCTGTACTTCTAAAAGCATAGAGGCAGATCCACAGGTACAATCTCCTACTGTTTTTGCTTCATCTAATCCTAAAGCTGCTAATGTTGCACAAAGTCTACTTGGACCAGCTGGCGTAAAAAATTCGCCACCTTTCTTTCCTGCATCGGATGCAAAAAGCCCGATCAGAATCATGTATGCAGTACCCAGAACATCAAACTAAGAGTCCTGAAGGTCAAAATCGATATCATTGATCTTTAACATCACACGGCTGATCATATCGGTTCGATCAGAAACCGTAGCTCCCAAACGAGTATCCTGTAATCGCATATCATCAAATAATCCATCAAATGCTTTATTGGATTCATGTCCCATGGTAGAACCCGTCAGATCGCTGATCGCTTTTTCAAAATCTTCTACACTGAATTTATCTGCTTCATTTTCAAATTTTTTGATCTTTCGGATCAGGTTACGGAATAAGTATTCTGGTTTGATCACATATCCTAATTTGGATAAGGACCATTCTTCTACAACGGGACGAAATTCTTCATCTACAAACGCTTCTTCATAAGTCAATCCGTCATTTTCAAGGATATCTGCCATATACATTTCTGTTCGTTCAGATAAATAACGATAAAAGATCACGCCTAAGATGTAATTTTTAAATTCACTGGCATCCATCTGTCCACGTAATTCATTACTGACTGCCCATAACTTTTGAGATAACTCATTGGATTGAGCCTGATATTTGCTTGTATCTGTCATAATCTATTCTCCCTCTGCTTTGTATTTTTGATAAGTATCATGTACAAAAGTCTTGATCGCTTTTGTAAGTTTTGTCATTTTTAGTAATCCCAATTTATATCCAGCCAGTTTTGTTCGGATCTCATCATCAGAAATCGATCCGCTAAATACATAAGCAGAAAATAAATCAGAGATCACATTGTAATCGATCTGCTGTTCATAAGCAAACGCTTCCATATCTGCTTGCATCTGTTCTTTTTCAAACTGAGTAAAAGCTTCCATTACATCTGCATCTTCTGGCAGATCATAGAATTTTGTTAAAATGAATTCTTTCATGACATCTTTTTTCAGTCGTAATAATTCATTGTCAGATCGTTCGATCTCTCGTAAGATCAGATCCACATCCTGCTGTTTTTCTTCTTCCGTCTTTGATTCTTTCTTTGCATTTTTTAAGAGATTCAGGATATAAACAACATTGATACGATCCGTTCGAACTAATTCAATGTCAAAATCTACATCAACGGGTACAGGAACTGGTGGATCTGGATTCTGTGTCTGATCCTTATAATACAAATACCAGCTCTTATATCCTTCATATTCATCTTCATCCAGAACAACTCCAAGATCGGACCAGTCAAATTTAGAAAATGTCTTTAAAGTTGCCAGTGTTTTTGCCATAGATCGAAACGCAATGATAAACATACGGATCTCATCTTCTGATTTTAGCTGGCCTGCTGCTTCAACATCTTCTGTTACTTTTCTTAAAACAGGTTCCTGATTCATCCATTGATTTAGATAATACTCGTAATTTTCCAACAGATATTCATTTGGATCCCCATCCCCAGAAAATAAAGTTAAAGCATCATCCTGCCATTTTTTAATGTTTCGATAACTAACGATCTGGCCAAACTGCTTTGTTGCTTTGTCCACACGATTTGTTCGGCTGTATGCCTGTACTAAAGAATGCCAGATCAGATTTTTGTCCAGATATAAGGTATTTAATGGTTTTGCATCAAATCCTGTTAAAAACATATTAACGACTAGCAAGATATCAATCTGTGGGAGATCTTTTTGTTTCAATCGATTAGCAATATCTTTTCGATAAGAATCAAAGGTGTCTAGATCAAAGGTTGTTTCATACATTTCATTATATTGCTTCATGCATCGTTCTAATAATTCCTGAGAATGTTCATCTGCTCCATCATCCATATCCTCATTTGCCTGATAAGAAAAGATCGCTGCGACTTTTAATCGCTTTTCTTCTGAAAGACCTTCATTTAGCTTTCGAAACTCATCATAATATTTTCCAAGTGTCTGAATGGAATCAACTGCAAATAAAGAAGTATATACATCTTTTCCTTGTGGATGTACATGCTGCTCATGATGTTCTATGATATGTTCCGCGATTTTATGAATTCTTTCCTCATCATGATATAATTCATTTAGATCGATCTTATGTCGTTTACAATATTCCGGATCATCTAACTGCTTTGGGTCGATTCCTTTCATTGCCAGATTCCTTGCAAAAATTGTTCTCTGATATTCCACAGAAAATCTCAATACATTTCCATCTGCGATCGCATCTTTGATCATATAGCGATGCAAGCACGAATCCATCTGCTCTCCTGCATAGAATACATCTGCAGTTGTACGTCCATCCGCTCCTTTGTTCTTTTCAAAGATCGGCGTTCCTGTAAATCCAATATAATTTGCATTTTGGAAGTGTTTTTGAATCTGTCCATGCATCTTTCCAAACTGAGAACGATGACATTCATCAATGATAAACACAACCTTCTTTTCTTTATAAGTATCCATGACATCTGCATATTTTGGATTTTTTACTGCATTTGCCATTTTCTGGATCGTGGTAACGATCATTTCTGTTTCAGAAGACTTCAAACGATTGATCAGCACATAAGTACTGTCTGTATTATCAACGCAATCTTTTTCAAAAGAATTATATTCTTCAACCGTCTGATCATCTAAATCTTTTCGATCGATCAAAAATACAACCAGGTCAATGCTTGGTTCATTTCTTAGCAACTGTGCTAATTTAAAGGAAGTTAACGTCTTTCCTGATCCGGTACATGCAAAAACATAGCCATCTCTGTTTGCTTCTAATACCCTTTTCCTTGCAGCTTTGACTGCATAAATCTGATATGGACGCATGACCATTAATACAGGTTCTGTTGTTTTGATCACCATATATTTATGGATCATCTCTGTGATCGCTGCTTTTCTAAAGAATTCTCCTGTAAAAGTATGCAGATCATTGATCCTTGTATTCTTTTCATCGGTCCAGAAAAATACCAATGATTTTAAGATTGGCTGATACTGTCCATTTGCCATTTCATTTTCATTACAAAAATATTTTGTCTGTACAGAATTACTGACAACAAATAATTGCAGATAACGAAAAAGCCCCTTAAAGCTAAATTTTCGATAACGATTGATCTGATTGATCGCTTCATTGATCTCAACCCCTGGACGTTTTAATTCAATCTGCACGATAGGAAGTCCATTGATCAAAACCGTTACATCATATCGATTCTTGTATACGACATCATTTTTATGATCTGGATCCATTGTGACCTGATGTGTTACCTGATAGATATTTCTTGTTGTATCGGATGAAAAGAAATCAATGTATACAGTATTCCCGTCATCCAGTTCTAATACATATTTATCTCTTAAAATCTTTGCAGATTCATAAACAGAATGATTCTCCACATGAATTAGGATTCTTTGAAATTCTGCATCAGAAAACGCTGCTGTATGTCCTGCTTCTTCCAGCTTCTTTGCATTAAATTTAGCAAGCTGTGTTCGAAAATTATTTAGAACATCATCATAATTACGCATTTTTATGAATTGGTATCCGATCCCTTCTAATCGTTCGATAAACATATCTTCCACTTCATATTCTGATCTTCTTGAAGCCATGAAAGTGTTTCTCCCCCTTTTTGTAAATTCTTATTTAACATTTTACCATTATTTAAAATTATTTGGTACATAATTTGACCATATGATTTAAAAATTTTCATTCTACAACAAATATGATAGAAAATTCAAAAAAGAAAAATCATATATAAAAAAGACAGATACCGAAGTACCTGTCCTTTCCATTTATTATTTTGCTTTCGAATATTTCTTTATATATCTATCCTGCTCTTTTAACATTATATTATATTCCGCAAGCATATTGTAAAATGTTGCTTTTTTTAATCCTGTCTTTTCTATAAATTCGGCCGATGTAATCTCATATTTTTTCCATTTTTCATATAATTCGTCCCAATTATCTGGGAATGCAACCTTTTTTCTTCCTGCATTCCCTCTTTTTTTTCTTGGAATCTCAACAATATCCTTGTTTGTATTTAATGCTGATTGCAATAATGTTGTTAATACGATTTTATTCATCGGCTGCGCTATTCCATATTCATATGTTGTAGGATATTTACAAATAAAAAGAGGAATATCGTGATCTATAAACCAATTTAGATGATTTATAATATCTTCAGTTGATAAACCAAGAGAAGATAGATCGGCTATGACCACTGCTGCCATTTTTATATCTATATGATTTAAAAGATATTCTAATTCTCGATATGATCTTCTGTTTTCTGATATAATCTGAATTTCCTCTACTTGATCTGCATAAAGGTTCATGATCTGATCAAATACCGTAATATCTTCAATTGTTTTGTGGTATATGTAAAGCTTCATTTACACTCTCCTCATTTCTTTAAAAATGGAAATATATGTTTTTTCAATTTAAAACCAAGACGATCTTCTAATTCCTTGCGATTCATTGATATAAAACATGATCCATCTCTCATTTGCTTGGATTTTGCTCTCATTTCTGCTGGTAATGTATTCTCCCATGATTTAAATTTTTTCATTGCATCTGCCCCACCAGCTTCAATCTTTACGATTTCCCTCTCAATTACAAATGCATCTGGATTTTCTTTATATTCCTTCTTGATCGCTTGAATCGTACTTTCAGCAATATAATTTGCCCCATAATAGTCTCTGTTCCATTCTAATTCTTTCATATAGCTAGGAATATCATATCCGTTTTCTGTAAAAATCGCAAGCAAGATCTTGGATGAAATATTTACAATATCAGGATACCATGTATCATTTTCTTCTTGTGGCCTGCCTTCATCGATCATATCAATCAGGTCTGATATTGCAACAATCATCCTTCCTAAGTATTCTCGATATAGTGCGGTCCCAACTTTATTAATGATCGTATTGCTTGCTGTACGGAATCCATTTTGATCCACTGTACTAGGGAGAGATCCATTAATTTTGAAAAAGACCATTCTTTTTCTTGTTTTTTCATCAGGTTCTTTTAAATCATTCCCTGCCATAATAATGATCGGCATTGAATCTTGATTATAACGTTCGCAAATGAATTCATCTTTGATTAGTTTTGTAATTTGCGTAAATGATGATCCATTAATTTCGTCCACAAAATACGGAATTCCCTGTACCCCGCCATTTATAATAGTTCTAAGAAAATCCAATTTTGCATTTTCATTATTTCCAGCAAGATTTTTTTCTCCTGTCATCATTTTTAAAATGAAATTCGTCATAAAGGTCTTTCCAGAATTTGCTGTGTCTGATGTTTCTAATGCAAACATTGGTGCGCTCATTGCACTAATTCCACGCGCTGTTAACTCGCAATGAAGCTTTGAATGAAACGGAGACTGAAAAATAAAACTCATAAATTTAAAATGAATTGACTGCAAAGTATTCGTTTCATCTACGAACATTTCAAAATTCTTGAATACTTTCATAACTTCATCAATATCTTTGCAAATGTCTTCCGCTGTTGGATGTAAATTCAATTCCTTTTTGTTCATATAAGCTTTCTTTTCATTCCAGTCAAAGGTTAAGCTTGGATAATTACGTTCTGTGATAGAAATATTTACTTTTCGTTTTGCATTAAACTTCTTTAATCCGACATTAATTTTTTCTAAGACACGTGGTTTTAACTCAACAATTCCGTTTCTATTTTTTGCGCCACTACCATTAAATATTTCTTTATAATCTTCTTTTACTTTTTTATGGTCAATCATAAATTTTGTAATCTCAATATTCACAGGATTTGGGGTGGTTTGTACAACAGTTACTTTGTTTGTTTCTTTCGCTTTTTTAATAACTGGATTCTCATTGATGTATTCATCATTTTTCTTTCCAGTTACCATTGTATACGGAATTTCACTAGAATTTATCCAAGCAACCTCAAAGTCATTTTCAAACTCTTCATAGCAAAATAGAGAGTCATCATATTCATAATATTCCATCTGATCACCATTCCAGGCACGTCCTGACATATTTGCAGATGCTTTAATAACTCTGGTTCTTCCATCATCGGCTTTCAAGAGATAAATCTTTCTATGATCTAATATATAGTTTGCTGCTCTTAAATTCAAATCACCATTTGACAACATATCGACCAATCGTTTTTGATTTTTAACCGCTTGCGTTGCATCATAATTATTTGCAGCAACTTCTAACAGATCATTTAATTTTCCATCTTTTTGTACCATAAAATCAGCGCCAAGAATAATTTCGCCATACTGGAAATATTGCATCAAATGGTTTATAAAACGGATATCATATGAAAAAGTGATCGCTTTGATCGTATCAAAGCCACAGAACAGCTCATCAACATTCGAAAATTCTACAGTTTTTAGCTCTGAATGAAATACTTTTAATACTTGTTTTTCTGTGTCATTAGAATTGCTTTTTCCACCATTTATTACTTCGAATTTATTTTCATTAGTATCGCTCATAATTATCTCCTTTCTTCATATCTTACGTGTCTAAAAACTACCTTTTATTTTTAGACATATTATATCATCTGTCTAATATTAGTTCAATAATTTTAGACTTTCATCTTATAAAAAAAGACAGATACCGAAATACCTGCCTCACTTATCCGTAGAATTGAATAATTCATTTATTAGCTCATATCTTTTATCCAATTCCTTCGGATCAATCTTTGAATTTAGCTCTGCCATCTCAAACACATTAACATGAGCCTTTGGATCAGGATCAGATTCAAACTCCACAAATTCTCCACCAAGTTCCATATCTGGTGGGATACCTCGGCTTATTAATGCTTTTGCGCATTCTCTGTCTAATTCTTTTACTTTTGGCATCTTTTGTTTATTTCCTTTCTTATTGTATCTTAAAGACTTCCAATATGAACGATATAAGGAAATTCTCCACTTGTCATATGGTCTAATGTCACAATTTTTATATCTCCAAATTTTTTGAAGATATTTATATTTGTATCAACCAATGACTGAACATCGGAATCTGATTCTTCTGGATAGTCATAACCAACCTTCATTTCCCTATATTCATACTCATCCTCTTTCAAATAGACTGGAGATATATTACAGATCCAGGTAGAATCTTGTCCAAACCATTGATCAAGATATTTCATCATTGCTGTAAAGCAACCTTTTTTCCTATCTGATTCATACACATAAATGTCGCCAATGAGTAAGATTCTATGTTCTATTAATTTGAAGAATAGTTCTTCTGGAAGTAAATCCAAATCATCATGAATTTCTTCACAACTATGTTTTGTCTTTTTTTTGATATATTTACTCATTACATTATGCATATATAATCCCATTTCTCCAAGGTCTGCAGTTTCTCCATCAGTATACATTAAGATTTCATGATCCATAGGGATATTTACATATGCTACTGGAAAGATAGAATATACTTGCATCCTTCCACATAATCTTGGTCCATCTTCTGCTGCCATAAATGCAAAAATGTAATTATTTGTTAAATAATCAATATCGTCTTCGCAAATTCTAGGAATGCTTACTCTTACACAATAGTATTTTTCAACAGAAATGATATCAATTTCATTATGATCTTCTTCAATGTCATATCCAATATCAAGCATAATATTTGTCACAACATCTTTCATATAATGCATTTCATTTATGATTGTTTCTCTTGTAACATCTTTCTTTTCCATCAAATACTCCTTTCGATGAGAAGGAGCTGGAAAACGAATATCTAGTATGGAACAGTAATCAGACAAGAAATCTGGAATTACGATCTTTCCTGATTCAAACATACTGATCTTTGATTGATCTTTTCTGACCCCTGTTTCTTTTTCCAATCTTTCAACTACATCTGCCTGAGTCAGTTGCAAAAACCGTCTTTGTTCTTTGCAAATTTCAGGTAGCTGTTCAACCAGTTGATCAAATGTATAATACTGCTGCATTGTTTTCCACTTCCTTCTTTCTTTGTTTTCATTTTCTGATTCTATTGTACAAAAGGACGTATCTGAAGTATATGTCGATGAACGTCATAGTCACAGTTACTTTATTTCTTTTACCCATCTCAAAAAAAATAGGACAACAAAGCTTGCTACACAAAATATACAAAGAAATGTTGTACTTTTGAGTAAATTTACGAGTATATATATGGTAGAATCCATAGAAGTATCAGGTGGCTTTATTAGAGTTACTATGTTTAAGACAATTAGATAAATCGTGTTCATTGCAAAACCAAATTCTGCAATTCCACAAGCTCTTTTTATATTGCAAAAGAATTCAAAATGATCATTGATTCTTAAGATTGCAAACAGTACCAAATTTACACAAAACAAAATCTGAAATACTCTCATTTTCCCTTCCCCTTTCCTATATTTCTTCGAATTTTCAACAATTTTTAAGATATATCATAACTTCTTTTCCTGATAAATCTATGATTGTTTCATTCTCTTTGATCTCTTTTATCTCCAAAAATCTGATATCTTTCTGATAGTTTCCTTTTAAAGAAAACGCTCGCATTACATTTGATTCTTCCTCGAAATATCGTAATTCCATTGGATTCAAACACAATTCAACGATTTTTCTATTTTCGCTTGTTATCTTTTTTGAAATGATTGCAGAATAAGATATATAATTTCTTCTTTCTGCATATGTGATCCAATCTTTCAATTCATCATGATCAGAAATAGAAAAATTACGATTTTTGTCAGCATTTTTATCTCCTTTCCTTAATTTTTACAGTGTCTCAATCGTCTCTAAAAGATTTGAAATAGACATTTCTTGCGATTTCATTTTATATAAAGCTTCTACATTTTCATCAAATATTTGTGAATTCTTCATTTGAATTTGATCTGTTTTTATGCTTTTACATTCTAAAAGCACTGGTTTATCCCACATAAACAATCTTTTTTCTAATCTGCCATTTTCTTTTGATTCATTCATCCAAAAACAATGATCACTTTTTCCATATTCCAAGGACAAATTTCCGATGCGTTCATCGAATTCAATTAAGTAATCTATTCCATCATGATGACCATCCGAATGTCTTATTACTGTTCCCTTACATCCTTTTGTAAAAGATAGTGGTTCGTAATCATCTCCAACAAGATGACTTTTTGCTCTTGGATCAACAAAGGAAATTTCAACTCTGTCCCCTATTTTCCATTTCGCTTTTTCATTTAATCTTTTTGAATATTTTTTGTGCTTATAATAATAATCTGCCCATGATTGTTTAGATTGTGTGGATCGATCATAACGCATTTCGTCATATTCTTCTTTTGTTAATCTTACGATTTCGATTTTATAGGACGGACAGCCCTCATCAACAGACATGTGATATTTAAGTTTCATTTTGTTGTATAATGAATCTATATCGGGAGTAGTATCAGGAGTAATGATTTTTAAATATCCATCATTATCATCATATGAAATTCCACATCTATGAAATTCAAATCGTTGTCCCTCATATTCAATTTCATCATTGTAATAATGATATATTCCAATATCTCCTATGCATCCTTTTTTTGTACCGTCCACAATAATTCCGTAAGCCATAGCGCTCTCCTTAAATTCAAATTATTCATTATCTGTACATTGATTTTTTACTCTGATTTTATCTTCATCGATTCTATGCAGCCATTTTACAGCCTCATAAATATTTTTTGTTACAAAACAATCTGTGTCTTTCACACTGTTTTTCTCACAATAAAAATCGCGATATGCTTCTCCTACACTGACACTTCTACGATTATCTAATGAGCCAATACAAACTCCTCTTTCTGTTATAAACAGATTAATCATTGATGCAGCTCTTAATTGCATAATCTCCTGTTTTGTTTTAGAATCATCATTATTTTCTTTTTCACTTGGAGGATTTGCAATCATATAATTTAATGTATCCACAATCATTTGTACTGCTTCGTAATAGATATCTAATCTCTCTTGAGCTCTTTTGTTAAGTTTAAGATATGGATGAACTTTTTGACTTTCTTTATTCATATATTGGAGTACAATCAAAAGCTCTTTTAATTCAAATTTAGTATTCTTGCTCATCGATTTATCTTCTGTTTGTCTCCTCTCTTCAAAAAAGCAATCCAACGCTTCCTCAATTTCCCAAGGATTAAATTCCGTTTTCTTTTTTCCTTTATAAACAAGAATATGTCCTTGCACAATAATCATTTCGATTGCATTTTTCCCTTTACCATTATGGTAGCGACCTTCCAGATCTGTTGTAGCTGTTTTGATCAAAGTGGTCTCAACGATCTCTCTCATAATTTCTCTTTTGGTTTTCATAGTCATCTATTCTCCTATATAATTCTTTAAAAATTCTTCATAAGTCATAATGCGTTTTCTACAATTAACACAAACCATATACTTATTGTGGCGGTGAGGCTCCACCAGCCATTCAAAGAATGACAAGTGGCTTCCAATGATGGTATGGCGATCGACACTTCATTCTCCTCACTTTGTGCGATCCTTTTTGATAGAGTTTATCCTCTATCGGAGCACAAGTCGCTGCATCCCTGAGCCGATCTGAGAACGCCTGTCCTCTTAAAAAAAAGGTCATTTGCCGTCAGAAAGAAGATCCGAAGATCCGGTCACAGACAGTCCCTGTGTTCCAGTCATCCTGCAATGCATCCGGGATAGGACGAAGTTTTCTCTGAGGGACTCCGGCTCACGCCCAGTACAGGATGACTCCATGTATTCATTTGTGGTCAGTTTCTATGTAAGACAGGATCCTGATATGTCAGGAGGTTCTGTGTGGTAACTTTGTTAATTAGTTTCGTTAGGGATCCCCATTGCTGCAGGATCAGGGCGCGGACTTTTTCATCCTTCAGATAAGGTTTTAAATAGGATGGGATCGATTCTTTGAATCCCTGTCCTCGCCTTGCGATACAGAGAGCTGCAGCTTCATGAACACTGAGTCCGTATCTTCTTAAATATCGCATCTTCCCGGCCTTGGAGGTATACGCCGGATGTACAAACTTGACACCAATGTGATATTTGACTGCTTTTGAGATCAGAAGTTCCCGGATACAGGAACTGGCAAACATACTGATATGTCGGTGTTTCTTTCGGTGTTTGTCGTAAAACTTCTTTCTCTGGATGCTCTTGATATTCTCTGCTGTGATCGGTTTGTGTTGCTGATCCGCATATTCAAAGACTTTTTCCAGAGTTTCCGAGATCTGATGTTTGATCTGACCACTCGTTTTTTCCTCCATGTCATAATGGAAAACTTTATGATACAGGAGATTTCCACTCTGGTCCGTCTCTGTCATCGCGATGTGGTCATAGTTGATATCGATCCCGATCGTTCCATTGCTATAATAGCCGTTCATATCCTCTGCCTCTTTCGTCAGGATACAGCGGATCTGCCAGGCATTTTCACAATCTACGATCTCCCATGCGATCGCACCTTTTCGTTCTTGTAACCAGGTTTCGATCCATTCCTGCCCGTAAGAGAATGTGACATTTGGAAAACAGATCCGGGCTCCATCCCAGTCCGTCATACTCCGATATTCTAATGTTTTTGTTTCGATATCATAATGGAAAACAAAATTTCCATACTGACAGTCTTTTCTTCCGGAGATCATCATCCTTTTATTTCTTCGTTTCTCTAATGCACGGTGTCGTTCCGGAATCGTCCGGTTCTTTGTCAGTTTCTTTCCACCAAATCGTACTTTGAGAGGATGATCTTTCAGTCTCTGCTGTTTGATCTCTAATCGTTTCATCTTATGTTCCATGTTGGCGATCTGCGTTTTTAGTTGTCGAAGCTTTCGATCCAGCCACTGATGTTCGAACAGATACAGCGTTTCATAGACCCAGATCTTTTGGAAGAACTGTACCGTTACACTGCCGTCTTTCTGATACTGGATATTAGCCGATCCTTTCAACGGTTTCTTCGGGTCTTTCGTATGTTTGATGATCGATTCTTTGATCTTTAACAGCTTCTTGCGATAGTTTTTCTTCCTTCGAAGTGTTTTCTGGATTGCTTTGACATCTTCTTTCGCATCATCGATATACAACTTTGCGAGTTCCTGTCCGGATTTGATGAGTGCTCTAGCGTTTCCTATAGCAGAATTAATGAAGTAATCCTTACATCTGTGTATGTCCTTTAATTTCAACTGATGTGATCTCTCTTTTCCATCTTCTTGATAGAACTTCCGATCCTGTCTCTGCCATAAAAAAGAAGTACGTTTCATGGAATTAAACGCAAAGAGATCCTGTAGGATCCGTTCATTCTCTTCTGGTCGCAGATCCGTCTTTTTGATATATCTTGATGCGAGACATTTCTTCATCTTCGTACTCCTTTCTGATTTTTCTACTATAAGTATGAGATATTTGAGAGAAACACTTTTTCATATATAAGATTCTTACTTTTAAAAAGAAAACGGGCGAGAAACCTCCCGCCCTGGCATTCATTCACCAGCCATTCCTAGTTTCTAGGAATGACAACTGGTCTTCTGCCTATGTACATGATAGTCCATCAGAACTCCCACAATGCGGGCACTTTGTTATTTTTTTCATGATTATACCTTTCTGTGCATATCTTCTACTGATCTGCTTTTACACTCTTACATTCCAAAAGCAAAGGATGATCCCACATAGGCAATCTTACTTCCAATTTGTCATTATCTCTTGATTCATTCATCCAGAAACAGTGTCCATCTTTTCCACATTCTGATGTTTTACTTCCAATATGATCATCGAATTCAATTAAGTATTCCAGTCTGCCAAGATAACCTTCTGCATGTTTTATGACAGTTCCTTTATATCCTTCTACAAAATGCAATGGCTTATGATCTTTTCCAAAAAGATGTTTTTCTGCTCCTGGGTCCACAAAGGAAATTTCTACTCGATCTCCTATTTTCCATTTTGCTTTTTCGTTTAGTCGTTCTGAGTAGTTTTTATGTTTTTTATATTGACATCCTCCCACGATTAAAACCGTGGGATTCCCTTAGATTGCGTTTGGTATCACAACATCTTATAGATGTTGATATAACCTGATTTTCAGGGATCTATCTGTGTTCTGGAGTTCTCGTCTAAGACGATACTATCCTCACAGAACGGTTGATGTCTGAACCGTTTTTTCTATGTATCTTAAAATCCGAAGCACTGTTTCATGGAGCGTCCAGATCGTTTCATCTCTTCGATCAGTCGATCGTGCATCTTTCGAAAGTTTTCAAAGTTGAGAAGGCATTTTTTACGGTTGGCGTGTTTTCGGTCACTGGCTGCATAACGGATCAGAAAGGCACTGTAGAGATCTCTCTGGATCAGGTAATTCCCGATCTCTTTCCATCTCTGGCTTAACGGCACTTTGATATATTCATCCTTGATATGATCATACTGACTGGCACGGAACTCTTTTGTTTTGATCTTGATCCATGTCCCGCCATAAAGTTTCGTCTTCTGTTTCAAAATGGTCAGGAATAAAGATGGAGCCCTTGATCCAATGGAATGTCCAAATCGCTTCTTCCGTTTGTATTTGTAGACCATCTTGACACTACCGTCTTTCTGTCGGACTGCAGACTGCTTCTCCTGTCGTTTCGTTTCTTTGGCTCGTTTCTGAAGAGCTTTAAAATCCATATCTTCTACAAGGAAAGTTCTGGAATCCTGCAAGAGTTTATTGCATAGGATCTCATGAGACTGTTTGATCACGGAAGATTTCTTTCGATAGAGTGTCTTGACGAGATCTCTCTTTTTGAAATACATCCGACTGTACTTCCATGTCTTTTTCCCTTTTTTGATCGTACCATCTTCATGATAGTTTTGCGGGTTCATCATCCGCTTGGAACGATCCATACTCTGTTGCAGAGGAAAGATCTTCTTTTCATACTTTGCAGCATCCTTAGCAAGTTCTTCCAGAAAGACATCTGTATCAGAAACCGCAGAGATCGTTGAAGTTCCAGGATCGATCCCCATCACGGAATCTCCTGGGATGAACTTTTTCGGTGCGTCGCCTCGCAGAACGATTTTTACATAATAATGCCATCCGTTCGGAAACATCTTTCGTTCTAACTCACAGTATGAGATCTGTGCATCCAGAGCTTCCACAAGGTATTTCCAAGTCTTTTGCTGTCTTGGAATGATACAGTTAAGACTCAGTCCTAGCCACTCGATGCTCAGAGTCTCTTTTTCAAAGATGACCCCATTTGTTGGTGATTTTCCTCCGATCGTATCAAAATCCCGGTACTTCTTAAAATGGACCTGTTTTCCATCTTTGAACAGGACTTTACTCACTCCTGCCCAGACTCTGGTCGCTTCCTTCTGCACCTGGGAAGAGGACAGCATCTTCTGATACCGCTTTCCACAGACCTTGATATAACTCTGCAATCCAGCTTCTGTTAATCCATAGGTATTTCGGATCTCGTTCAATCGCTCTTTATACGGCACTAGCTCTTCTTTCGGTGTAGTCTTTTTCTTTAACAAAGCCCGGTATTCCTTAAGAACTTCCTGATATTCCGCATCATGCTCCAGACGGATCAGAAGCTTTCTGACATGCTTGACCAGGACATTATGGATATGCGACAGAGCAAAGAATCTCCGTGCAAGTTCCTTTCTTTCGTATGCAGTTGTCTTTAACTTGAAACAGACCGTATGCATGGTTTCTCTCCTTTTTTAACTTTCTTACTATAAATATGATAGAATTTTTCGTCTTCATTTTTCACATATAAAAAACGGATTCACATCCACAAAAAAGCAGGGAATGAATCCGAATATTATGTTTTACCACATGTCTGGGACTATGTTATTAGGCTTGATCAGATCAGCAATACATCTTTGTTTTCTCTGCAATTTTGATGGAATATGAATGTACCAAACATCAGCTTCATGATTTTCATCATACAACTCAACTATGTAGTATCTCTGATTAGAATTCCATGGCCTATGTTTTTCAATACTTGTAATTTCAATCTTGTTTTCTAAGCAATACTTACGAAATTTTTGTACACACTCATTAATGTATTCAGCATTTAAATCCATAAGATGTTCTGCGATCAACATACGATCATAGTAGATTTTAAAAGAAACCGTTTCATAAATTCCAAACTTTGGTTTGATATAAATATGATCAGCTTCATTCAATTTCTCTTTGCATTCTCGTATCTGTTCTTTTCCTGATTTAATACCAGTATTCAATAATGACTGATAATATTGATAAGCATCGTCATAGTTGTCGAATAGCTCATGTTCTAAATCATCAAGATATTCTTCTGCGTAACCTGATTCATCCATCTCTTCATTTGTACATACAATATATTTTTCTTTATATTTCATGAGAAAAACATTTGCTGGATAAGTGTCATCTCCAAATGCTGTTGCCTCTGTACGAAATCCATATTCTCCTGATTCTAATTCTTCTGCTTTTTCATAAATCACTTCCCAAAATTCTTGTTCTGTGTATATTCCTAGTTCATGGTATTTATTTTCAATTCTTGAAATTCTTAAGATTTGTTCCATTGCTCGCCTAGCAGGACCTTGAAATGTTTCGTCATAAACGCAAGCATCATAAAGCTCTTTCATTGATTCTTTGTCTTTTGTATTAAGCTTGGGAGGTTTCTTTACATTTAATCCATTTCTGATCTTATTCTGTAAATTTCCAGTATCTATTCCTGGATGATCTTTACAAATCTCCAAAATCCCCAAGAGTTCCTTTTTCTTATACATTCCATTACTCCTTTCCTTGTTCTGCATGACGCTTCTGATACCTTTCTTTAGCAGCATCTACATCTTCCATTGCTTCACACATTGTTAATTTGTATGGCTTTTTACTCATTCTATGAAGACTTTGTAAGTAATGTCGAAGTGGAGTTCTTGAACTTCTATTGTTCATGATGTCAAGCCAATCAGCTTTATCGCGGTCATAAGCATATGCCTGAAGTTCATAATAGGAAGTCATATTATTTGATTTGCAAAATCGCATGATCTCACTCAGTATTTCTGTTTTATTGGCATCCATGTAAAATTATTCCTTTCCATATTTCTTCCTCTTCTGTTTCTGATAAGAATGATATTGTCTCTTTTGTTTTGTCCGGTCTTTCCATGATCTTGGAATCTTAACATCCTTAAAATGGTCTCCCCATGGATCTTCATTTAAAAGATTTTTTCTTCCTCCACGAATTTTAATATGATAGCCCGCTTCTTTCCACTCACGCAATTCTTCTTTTGATGGCAATTGTCTTCTCTCATTTGTTGTATGCAAAAATCGTTGCATGTAGATGTAATTTGAATGTCCATATTTTCTTTTATGTGCTTCTTTCTTTTGACGATATGTATCCAAATATTTCTGCAGATAAGGCTTTGTATCAACCAGATGACCATTCTCATCAACTATTTTGTATACAATATAATACGGTATCATTGTTTCCATGATGGATTCTGGCATCCAATCATACTTCTCTTCATTCCAAAATTCAGCGTTTTCAATATTCCAAAAGAAATGATGTTGATTACGAGCAGCTTTTCGGAATAATTCCCAGTCAGCGTAATTTTCAGGATCAAAACCAGTGATCATCTCCTTCCATGGTTCAAAATGGAAATTATATGGCTGCAATAAAGGTTTTACACGTTTTTCTTTCCATTCCTTGGAAACGCGTTGATAGTTTTCAGACCATGGATCATAAAATTCCCAACTGGAATAATCGATTATTGTATTGTAATATTTTGCATTAATTTTGAATTCTGTTGTGTATATCGTGCAATTCATGATATTCCTCTTTCTTATCACTCCAATGAACATTTTTCTACTACAAATATGAGAGAATTTCGGGGAAAAAACTTTTCACATATAAAAAACCGGATTCATCCCACTGCCTACAGAGGCAGGGAAATTCTCCGGAATTTTGTTAAACAACGATAAGCCTTCTTCTATCATCTATATCAATAAATACAGGATTGTGTAATTCTTCATTTTCAGCAAGAGTACGCAAAATATCGAAATGTTCTTCTGTAAGATGTTGAGCATCAGATTTTGTAAAAACAAAATATTTTCTATCTAAACATACAACTGTAGAATTTTCTACTAGCTTTAATGGATACATAGCATCAAGAATGCGAATGAGTTTTTCATCATCAGAATTAAAGTCTCTTTCGGATAAATCAACTTGATACTCACCATTCATAATACATTCTGCTTTACATTTCCAAAGATTCATCTGATGTATTAAATCTGACAATTCTTTTTCGGTCATTGTACTTACCATAAAAGCACACTTTTCAGCCCTTGCAGTATCAATTGCTACAGAATTGCTCGCAAAAGCATGTTGAGCAGCTGAATTAAAATTTGGCCTCTCTTTTGTGTAGTCACTCCACACATTGGTAAACACTGGCCCTTTTTTATATCCGATTAAATGAGTAAAATCCGGATTTTCTCCCGAAACTTTAGAAAATGCTTCATAGAATAGCAAGAATTTTTGCAATTTTAATGGAGTCTCATACAATGTATTATTATTTTCTTTTAGCCAACCGCTTAAACATAACTTTCTTTCATTTGAATGAATCATAGTAAACCTCCTTTCTTAAGTCTCTTTTTTATAGGCTTTCTCCTTTATTTATTAATACTGCGTTCGAAGACTCGTGACTTTAGTCGTGAGAGGAGAACGCAGAGATCTTTATGACACAAAGACCAGTCCCTCATTGTGAACAACGATCTTGCATTTCTTTGCAGGAAAGTCCTTACTTCCCATTCCAACCGCCTGAAGATATTGTCTATTGCTATGCTGTCCACGCATAACATATCGAACGCCTTGATAATAAAAGACAGCTCCTGGCATGAGACGATCCAGACGATTATAACGACGGGAACTTTTCTTGATCTCTAACTGACTGATCATTTTCCTAGTCTGTTCTTTCCCATATCGTTCCACTTGCCGTTCTCTCCACTCTTGAAGAGAATCGTCCTTTTGTCCTTCCGCTTTTTTACGGTTCTTGGCAACTTTCTTTCCTTCGTGATAATACATGCGTGATGTCTGTGCATCAATGATGCTGCGATCCTGTCTGCGAAATTGCAGGATCTCATGCACATGATCGAACTCTGGAGCTTTCTCTGGGATCTGCCGTAAAGCAAGAACTGCGATACACCAGGCATCGACCTCATGCAGCTGCTCTTCTTTTGTCTTATGATATCCAAGGGATCTTCGGACCATGGAGGTATCTCGTCCAGAACAGTAATGAACATGTTCCTTCCCGAATTCCTGTTCCAGTCGTTTGCAGATAAATGGAATCGCCTGATTTAAGACACTGACCGCTGCATAACGTTTGTTCAGCCCAGCTTTCTTTTTCTTCAGATGGTCCTCAAATCTTGCATCTTTATGGATTCTCTCATGACATTTGCAGCACAATCCTGCGATATTTCCGATCGTATTGGACCCTTGCATACTCCGTGGCACGATATGATGCCGGTGCTCGATCGGACTGTTACACATTAAACAGTGTCCGTCCTGTAGATCTTCTACCGCTGCGTTCAAGTCATCATAACCCTTTAACGGGCCATTCTGAAAATCGACACCACTGATGCTCGGATCTTCCAGAGATAGAAAAGCAAACCGGTTGATCTCGATCGCAACATCGGTGATCGGTAAGAACTTCTGCATCTTATGGATCAGATTGATGTGTGTCCGCACCAGATGTTCTGCACTTGGTGTCAGCCATCCATCTTCACGTTTTCGATTACAGAATCTTGCTTCTGTGTTACGGATCACATTGCATTGTACTCGTTTGTCTTTCCCATACATTGGAAGTTTTCGCATCAGGAATCCAGCCTTGATCATCGTATGACATTTCTTGGCTAGTCGCTGTCTTGCCTTTCGTTCTCCATTTCTGGAAGCTCTGCGATGCTGCTTTCGTTTTTCCATCAGTTTAACGATCTCTTTATTTCTCGTTTGCACAACTGCTGCGGACAGTAACTCTCCGCTCAGAGACACCACTGCCATTCCGATATTAGAACGTCCGGGATCTTCCGCGATCGTAACTGGCTGTAAGACTGGTTGATTCTTATAAGTTAACTGTATTGTAAAAGGGACCTGCCGGAAGACGCGTGCTCTTCCTGTCTGTAACATTTTTTCGACATGTCTCTTTCGTTTGGTCGGCATCTGTGGATCTCCATCCATGCCTAAGACATAAATATATTCAGACATCCTTGATGCCTCCTTTCTTTTTTGTGTCATGTAGTCTCTCATGGATCAACGGGATCCCCGCTTCGGTGGTAAGCCTGTACATGACAAGATTTTGGTCTTCTTAAACTTGGTGTCAGCTTGACAGGGTCTGGGACTAGAGAATCCCAGAGTGTCCACTTCCCAAAGAAGATCGCTGACATCTTGTTTCTGCTCATTAACGCGCTAACTAATTCACAAAACTTTTGCAAGCTCGTGACTTTAGTCATGAGTTAATTGACCATCAGAATTTTATTTTTCGGTAACGGTGATGCCTTCAAGAACAACACCTTTTTCGATGTTTTCCGTAAGATAGAAGACAGTGTCGTTCAAAACGTTGCTCTTTAACTTATCAGAGACATCTTCACCATATCGTTTGATACGATAGTCCCACTGTTTTTCAGGGTCGTATTCGATTGTGTATTTGCTGGATTCCATTTTAATTTCTTTTATCATAATATCAGTTTCCTTTCTGTATATGTTAGTGTCGTGTGATTGGATAGACTCTCTACGGTCTGTGTCCGTAGAGGTCTTTATACCAGCCACTGTAAGTATCAAGGTTCATAGAGAGCTGAATCAGTTCTTTGACACGTTCCGGGCTGTCGTTGTCTTTTGCAATGTCTGCAAAGCAGAAGCCGTCCATAAAATCCAAGAGGCTGACACCAGTCTTACTGTCCCATGCATGATTTTTGTTCCATCCAGCTTTTAAGCGTATCACTTTGCAAGTCTCCAACAATCCGCTTATAGATTCGTACAAAATCGGAATTTCCAAAAGCTGTTGGCAGGTCGTTATCTTCCAGATATTCGTTGAATATTTCAATATCATCGTCCGATAAAACACCTCTGAATCCACTACGACATTTTACAATGTTGTGAAGACAAAAATCATCTACATGACCATATCGGCATAAGTCTCTTGCCATCATCATGTCACTATAAAGCTGCATGATAGTATCATTATGTTTTTTCTCGCCTAATTGAGCATACAAAGCATTGCAAATAATTCCTAAATCGTCTGCGGTTAATTCAATCATGACTTCCTTTTTTTCTTTTGAGATAGTTTGAATATTCATATATAAAATCCTTTCGTTTGTCATTTTACCTTTATATATTGATTTTTACTAATTACTAAAGTTATGAGCTTTTAACCTAAAATGTTGTAAGTTCTCTTGTGCATTCTTTCAAATGATGATATCTGGATGCTCCAAGCATCTTATTTGTATTTCCTGATTCTACACCTCTTTCTTATCTTTCCAGTAACAGTAAATACATTGATTCGGGCAGCGATATTTGTTGGTTAAAAGCTCTGTCTTGCAAGTCAAACAATGACATCCCGTTCTCTGCTGCCCATTCTCTTCTTTGTTTAATACAGGCTCCAATCCCATGAGTTCAATGTCTTTGTTGCTGACACAACCTACCTGTTTAAAAGAATGCGGATATCTTTTTACTAACAGATCTTCTGCGCAGGTTTCAAACTGGTTTCTCATAGTAACCTGCCCATGATGGGAATATGTGCAATATGAAAACTGTCTTAATGCATTTGCTACGCTTTCCATTTGTTTTGGAGATGCATGAAAATTTTCTCCATAACAAGGTCGATATCCTGCTGCTTTTAATCGCTCTTTTACATGATGATATTCGTCATAAACACTGATCCTAATTCGCTTAATTCCTGTTTTCTGCTTTTGAAACTCATGGATCACTTCCATGACACGATTTAATCCAGAAAGAGTTGGAAAGATTGGATCAATACGAAGGACACAATGATCTGCTGGAAAACCTTTTTTGATCAGTTTCTTTAATTGATGCAGCTGTGTTTTATAATCAGGAACATTGGGTTCAAAATCTGTTCTACCCCATCCTGTACAGGTTGCATGGACGATCAGCTTGTCCCCATTCTCATAACATTTTATAACAGTATCAATGAATTGATCTGTCAGATTTTTTGTGATCAGGATTGCGCCATCCACGGATGGCAACTTACCTTTCCACTGATAATCGATACTTGCATCTCCTCGTTCTGTAATTCCAATTTTCATGATATGACTCCTTCCTGTGCTTTTCTTCTCTACTACAAATATGAGAGAATTTCTGAAAAAGAAAAATCATATATAAAAAAACAGGCAGCAGTTCATTCATCTAAGCTACCTGTTTACAAGAATTCATTTTTAAAATACATATACAGAACTTTCCAACTGAGTATCGTCCACATAGCCATCATAAATCGTTCCATCCGGATAGAATTTAAAGAAATATCGATTCTTTCGGATCATATCCATCGCTGCATCATTCCCACTGACATTACAAAACTTTCCGGTTTCTTTTAATGCAGTCCTTCTGGAATCTAAGGATAGATCATAAAACGATGATATCTGAAAGCATTTTACTTCATTCTTTGTTCTTTTCCTGTATCTCTTTCTCATAAGTTGTTCCTCCAATCGTCATATCGTTTGTCATACAAAATATGATGGATGGAGCACGTGGATAATTACAATCTCATGATCTTAACGATATCTTCAGAGTATGATCTGTCCTGAGTTTTTCCGGGATGTGATCTCTTTGAATGAGATGAAGGAACTGATGGAATTGAATACAAATCATGAGTCTCGTCATCATGGATGACATATTGTGCGGAGAGATGGTTATTCATTCTTCTTCCGCACATAGGAAATGTCTTCTCCACTCACACTTCGTTCCAAAGCCACTTCCTTAACTTGGATCTTTTCTTTCATGATTATCATCTTCAGCAATCAGATGCACAAAGTATCATCTTTGGAGATGTTTATATAAAAAGGAATACGAACCTGAGATAATCATCATAAGAAGTAAAAGAAGTAAATTATCTCTTACGGTTCTACAACTAACTGATCTGCACACCAATAGGTGCAGGTTTCAGGACAAGAGGACATCACTTAAGGTTTCCGAACATCGGTATCGGATCTTCTATCTCAGAGGATCTGGTACTTTTTTGATGTCAGAAAGCTGTCAGTTATAGTCTCTCTGTTGCAGAAACATTTCAGACATCCGTGCCTGGCACGTTTCACCTTGCGGCAGTCTGACGGACTCAGCTAGATCCGTTTTGTTGTTCACTTTTTATCTATGCAGGACGGCGAAATCCAAAACTTGCCGGGATATGTTTGTCGGAGGCGATGATCTCCTCGATACACTGGTCATGGAGTTTCTTGAAGGAAGGATAATGGAGAATGCATAAGTCACGGTCGGCATGTTCTAAACTTTGATCGGAGTTCATCAGGAGAAAGGCACTGTACAGATCTCGCTGCACCCAGTCTCTGTCTGCCCAATGATGACGTTTTGTCAGTTTCTTCTTGGTATAGGTATCGGTCACATGGTCATACTGACTGGCTTTGAACTTTCGGGTATTGACCTCATGGTATTTGCCACCCGTCTGATCCAGTTTCCGTTTCACGATCGACAGAAACTGTGCCGGAGCATGATTCCCGATCGACTTTCCGAACCGTTTCTTGCTTTTAAACCTGCCATTCTTCTTTTTCTCTGTCTTCTTTTTCCGTTTCTGTAATCCTTTGAAACTCATATCCTCCACATAAACTTCATCCCCTTCTTCGAGCAAACGGTTTGCATAGATCTCTTGCCACTGTTTTAAGACAGCTGCACGCTTCCTTCGCATTGCTTTTAACTGATCTCGCATTTTTTGATAATGATGACTGTAGGTCCATCGTTTCTTTCCTTTCTTGATCGTTCCATCTTCCTTATAATTCTGAGGATTTGTCGCTCTGCGGCTGCGATCCATCTTTCGCTGTAGTCTTCGGATCTCTTTCTCCTTTGTCTCCACGGAATCTCCCAGAACATCCAGATGACAAGCTGTCTCGGATACCGTGGCAACCGTAGAAGCCCCGATATCGATCCCGATCCTTCCAATTCCTCGTGCATGTTTCTGTGGCGGGATCCCTTCCTGGATCAGCTGGACATAATAGTGCCATCCGGAAGAGAACTTCTTTCTCACGATCCGGCAGTACTTCGTTGGATCACACAGACATCTCGTCTCATAGTTCCAGTGATCGCTGTCTTTATTGTTTGGTAACTTCACGGACAGGATTATCCCGCCTTTTGGACGTTTCGGTGTACAGTTGATATATACTTTTTCGTTCTGATAGATGATTCCTGTGGTATTGGATTTTCCCTCAAAACTTAAAAAGTCATCCCATTTCTTGAAATGCAGCCGTTTCCCGTCTGCATACAGAACTTTCTCGACTCCCCTCCATACATGGTCACAGATCTTTTGATAAACTGTGGAGTGGACATACCGCAGGTTCTTTCGCAGATCGAGTGCAGTCTTTTGCAGATGAAACTTTGTCAGTCCATAAGACCAGACAACCGCAGATAACTTCTTGGAAACAGCATCCTTTTCCTCGCCTTTGTCCAGTTTGATATATTGTGTCAATAATTCTCGGTACTTCTTATCCCGTTTCAGACGTTCGATTCTGCGCATCGCAAAACGTCGCACCGTATTACTGATCTTGGCGACTTCCCGGAAATAGTTCTCCAGATACCGACAGTCGGAAGCTTTCTTTGTATTCAGTTTTAATTCCAGACTGTACGTTGCCATAAGATCACTCCTTACTCAATTCTTCTACTATAAATATGAGATATTTGAAAGAAAAACTTTTTCATATATAAAGTTTCTGATTCTTTCAGAATCCTTCCTTTTTTAATGCCGAGTTTCCTCTGCACACCAATAGGTGGCAGCTGCCACTCTCAAAGTTTTGTGACTGTTCTTGAGTTTTTGTTAAGGCATTTCTTTTGAGATGTCTTTTTTCTTTTGTCCTCTTCTTTCTCTGAGATGATGAGATGAAAGGAACTAATGGAATTGAAGAGAAACAATGAGTCTTGTCATCACAGATGACATAATGTGCGGAGGAATAATTATTAATCATATTTGGTAATTCTTTTTCCGCACATAGGAAATGTCTTCTCCACTCATGCTTCGTTCCAAAGCCACTTCCTTATCTTGGATCTTTTTTTCAAAAATAAACATCTTTAACAATTAAATGCACAGATTATTATCTCTGGGAGATGTTAATATAAAAAAAAGAATACGAACCGAAAATAATCCTCATAAGGAATAAGTCATTTCAAACGATTCTACAAGTAAAAAAGTTTGAACATCTCCTGAGTAAGTCATCATTTTCTGCAGTTTCTTCATCCCGAAAAAAAACTTCAGCCCGGACGATCCAAGGAGTATATGCCAAAAGTCATATACTTGTATTAACCCTTATATCGGAAAAGCCAACTTTTTCATGATTCCCAGAGATTGGAAATTACATTTTCTGCAAATTGCACTTGTTTTCTTTAAAATAAAAGCTGTTTTCTTCTTTTTTCAATACGAAAATAAGACCCAGAAAGTATCATTTTTCCTGCATCTGCTTTGTTATTGATCACTTTGACGCCATGATCAACCAATATTTAGTTATGTGGTATCAGGCAGCAGCCTGATAATATTCGGAATTTGGATGTCTGCAGATCTCTCTAAGACCAGCTTGTTCCGGACGATTCTGAAAACAAAACTCTTCATTCGCAATCTTATCCATTCCGCCCTCTTTTTTGATCCTTCTTTTTCTTTCAAAGAAACGATCCCTGTTGATCTCTAATTTTTTCATGATCTCAGAATTCTTTAATCCTTGTAAGGTTAATCTTGCGATCGCGATCATCTGATTTTTGATCTTATCTTTGATAAAGACTTTTGGATTTCGAAGCTTAACATCTCTTGTTGGATGAAGGTATATTTTCCCTTTCCATGATCCATCAGGATTTAAATGATATCTGTCAATCAGATCATTATTTGTAATCTTTTCATAGATCATGGTTCTGTATTTATGTAAAAGATGATGCACTTTTGGATTTCTTAATAGCTCCACAAAAGAATCATGATTGAAGTCGTAATTATGGTCCACTTCTTCCATGACAATATCCTTTAAATTCATCTGCTCATCCCTGTTATCTGTCAGATAAGTGATCACTTGAACCATACGTTCTGTGATCGGGATCATCTGTTCTGTAATACTTCTATAGCATTTGTATCTGTAGACATGACAAAGTAATCGGCAATATTCTGTTACAAATTCCCGATTTGTCATTCTGTCGTATCCTTTGATCATCAGCTCTTCTAAGACATGAATCCTACGCATTTGGATAAAGATGTCCAGGTTCTTTTCTGATTTATCCAGTTCCAGATAAAACTGATCGAGCCATTTCCCTTTTCTGGTCTTTTGAACAGATTTTTTCATTTTTTTGATCTGATAGCTGGCTTTGTAAGGCGGACGAATTCCCATGCAATTTAACAATTCATGATAAGTATATTGTTTTGCTCTCTTTGGATAATACACCTGCACCATTTTACGTTCATTGTAACTTCCTGGTAATCTTAGTTTTGGATTTACAGTCAGTTTTTCTACAAGGACTTCAAAGTCAACGTAATCATTATTGCGATAATTGACAGTTCTTTCTAATCCAACGATCTTTTCTGTGATTGTCCATAAGACAGCACGGATTGCCTGTTCCATGGTAGGAGCGACAGATTCTTTTAACATATATACAAGATCAAATAACCCATATCCATTATCGATTACATATGTTGGATTTGGAATATCTTTATGTTCTTTGATCAAAGCCAACAATGATTCTCTTTGAAACTCTTTTCCGTAGCATGGGATAACAATCTGCACATATCCTGCCAACTCTCCTGTTTTCTTGTCTCTTGGATTCGCTGTTACATAAAATGCCTTTTTGATCCTGCGGATCCAGACATAAGGATTCTGATATCCATTTTTTGTGAGCAGCGTCCATTCTTTTCGATTCATGATGAACAGTTCCTCATTCTTTGAATTTAAACACAAAAACTGTCCACGCATATTTGCATGGTTATATAAAAAATTTGTATATCTCGGAATGATCTCACTTGTTAATCTGCTTTCCTCAGGTTTTTGAGGAGTTACTTTTCGTACAAATTGACTCATCATGAATCTCCTTTCTTCTCTATATCTCAAATATGAGAGATTTCGAAAGAAAAATGGGTATTTTTTTCTAATACAAATATGCACGAAAAGAGGTTCGAAAGTTTTTCACATATAGAAAATGGGATTTTTGCACAAAAAAAGACCGGATGATCCGATCTTTTCAAATATATAAAAAAATTTGTAGTGAGGGCAACCACGACATATTAAAATGATTTAAGACAGTTTTTGGGTTGTTTGTCTTTATCGTGGCATAGAATTTAAAGGACTAAGCCCTCATTTGTTAGTATATTCGATTTACGTTTACATGTCAATGATTTACAGTTTCTTTTTGAAAATGATATTCTGCAAGATCGCATAGCATTTCAAATTCTTTTGCACAATATTCAAGTTCAATATCGTGATTATGAGATGCAGCAATTTTGTGTCTGAATTCTTTCACCGAGATTCCATGATATCCACAAAAATTGACACAAATTTCTTCTTTTCCTCTGAAAAATGTAATTGTATTATGTGTTAATCCAAATCCAGTTAATGTTATATAGTCATTGGAATCTAGTAGTTCAGCATTTTCATAAATTCCAGCATCTCCTGTAACGATAACTGATCTTTCAAGAACTGCGTTCCCAAAAATATGAGCATGACCACCAACGCATACACTATCCCAAACCTGAGCATTTTCATTGATTTCTGCTCTTTCAGCAATCAGAGCACGTCCTCCTATTTTTGCATGATCACAGATTTTGCTATGCCCCATAATTGTTGCATATCCTATGATGATCGCATTATCTGATATTTGAGCATATTCGCATACATTTGCACTCTGAATAACTTTTGCATTTCCAAAGACAATTGCATTATCGTATATCCAACAATTATCATATTGCGAAAGGTTCCTTTCCGATTCAACATAGCCACCAAGATCACCTTTTTTAATATCCTGATGTCGATTTTTGATGTCTTGTGAACTACTCCCACCTAAAGAGGTCGGAGCTTCCTGCTTCATTCACCGCGGTTATTGTCACATCTTCAAGGAACTGATAAAGCGCCTCGAAGCAGTTTTCCCCCAGAGTCCACAGGCTTTTCCGATCAGTCTTCCTGATCCCACGATCGGGCTGTCCCGTCCCTACGTTTGTTCTTTTTCTATTCTTAGGCTGCTTCCCGTTCTTCATAGAGGATCCGAAGTCCCTCGATCAGAATGTTGATCGCAGCGTTTTCATCACGATCATGTTCTGTTCCACAGACCGGACAGATCCAGAAATGTACATTCAGGTTCTTGACTTTCTTGTTCTTGCATCCGCAAACATTGCATAACTGACTGGAAGGAAACCACTTGTCGATCACAACAAGCTTTCCGCCTTTTCGTTTCAGTTTGTATGCCAGCATGACCTGGAACATTCCGAACCCGTTGTCCATGGTCGCCTTACCGTTTCCAAAACCCTTGTTCGCCATTGTCCTCATGTTGAGATCTTCTACCATGATGTAGTCGTACTGCTTGGTGATCGCAGTG
>OGPM01000719.1_pt1 | contig 32402 bp, 34 predicted proteins | sample 1552961 | NCBI WGS metagenome assembly OGPM01 (sample SAMEA2580304, study PRJEB22360) | human gut metagenome | biome: human gut; feature: human-associated habitat; material: faeces | place: Denmark | collected 2008/2010
CACTTCCAGCTTGGGGGGGGTGCCCGGCGGGCGAAAAGCTGCCGAGCCGCCGGCCTTGTTCATCAGGGCCACCAGAATGCCCAGCATCACCAGAAAGATCAGAATGCCCACATTGCTGCTGTCCGACAACTTGGCCACCATGCCGCCGTCTTCGTTGAAGAACAGGGTGTTGATGGCCAGCTCCAGATTGCCGTTGGCATACAGCAGTGCACCGGATGCGATGCCCACCAGCAGAGAGGTGTACACCTCCTTGGTGTTCAGCGCCAGCACAATGGCAATCACCGGCGGCAGCAGCGAAAAGATGGTGCTGTACACCGCACAGGTATAGGTGGACGGGTCCGCGATCTTGCCGGGCGTTGCCGCTGTGCACCACAGCAGCAGGGCAAACACCAGCAGAGCTGCGAACCATGAAAGGTTCTTGTTTTTCATAACGGATTCCTCTTTTTTCAAATTTCCGGGGATGCATACCCCTCTTTGCGCAGGAAAAACTATCCCCATCGAATGCAAAGGGAGGTGTGCGCCGCGCCGGACTATAAAGCGATGTATTTTGAGCTGTTCCGGGCCAGCGTGCAGGCCGCCCAGCTCTTGCAGGACGCGCAGAAGCGTGCCGAGCAGCACCTGCTGGAAGCTGACCCGCCGCCGATCCGATTGGAGCAAACAGAGCAGACGGATGAAGAATAGTTTTCTTCGGTCAGCGTCCTCGCCCTCTCAGTCACCTTCGGTGCCAGCTCTCCCAAGGGGAGAGCCTTTGGCAAAACCGGGAACTTTACCGTACTGCCAAAGCCTCCCTCAATGAGAAAGACTTCCCCCGGCCGGGGGAAGATGTCACACAAGTGACAAAAAGGGGAGCAGTGGCATCGCGCAGCGATGACGGAAGGAGTTTTACCCCTTCTTTGCCTCTGCCTTGGCGGCGAACTTGGCGTCGTTCACCACAAAGCGCTCGTGGGTGCCGCCGCCTACAGGGCCTTTTTCGTCGTGCAGGGCCACCTTGAAGGTGAGCTTGCGGCCTTCTACCGCAACCAGCTCGCTCTCGCAGGTCACGGTCATGCCCACGGGGGTGGGGGCGGTGTGCTCCAGCTCGAGCTTGGTGCCCACCGAGCCGCTGCCCTCGTCCAGCGCATCGGCCACGCTCATCCAGCAGGTCTTTTCCGCCAGAGCCACAAGGGCCGGGGTGGCAAACACATCCAGCGTGCCGCTGCCCATGGTCTTTGCTGTATTGGCTGCGGTGACGAGCACGCTCTGTTCCCCGCGGATACCGGTTTCCAATGTCATATACTTTCCTCTCCTTTTGCGCGCCGTATGGCGCATTTTATTTTTGAACACCTTTATAAGATACCACATTTTGCACCAGAACGCACCCTATTTTGCACTTTTTTGTGAATTTCTCTTTTTCTTTTTGCGCAAACGGGCTGCCATGGAGCAGAAAGAGCGGCATTCCATGAACAAATTCGCGTTTGCGCAGCGGATCAACTGTAGCCGCATACGGCCCCGGCTTTCAGTGCTGCCCGCTGTTTGGAATGTGTCTGCCATAGTGCGCGGGAAAGCAGAAGCGCTGATGATTTAAAACGACCTCCGCTTTGCTCTGGCCATATTCAGCGGAAAAATTATTTTTATAATTTGTAGATCCGAAACAACTGCTGTCGTTTCGGATCTACTTTTTCACGGAGAAAAGCTGTGGCGGAAAGTGACATTTTCTTTTTCAATTCACTATTTTTCTTGACAAGATTATGCGGAGGGGGTTACTATTTACCTTAACAGCTTTGCAGCTCGACGCGAAAATTTCAGCTTCTGTTAAGAAGGCGAACTACGCCCAAGCAAAACAAGGAGGAATCAAAATGGAAGAATTCACAAAAAAGAACTTGCATCCAAAACTACTGCTTCTTACGGCTTCGGTCATTCTGGTCTGCATCGTTGCCCTAGTTGCTCAGATTCCCAAAAAGAAACCCGAACCTCAAATTGATGTCACGACCACCCTTGAAAAAATCGTCAAGACCAGTGATCTTTCCACTGCCGTATTCCAATATCAGGGAATTGTAGAGATTCCAAACCAGAAAAATCTGAAAAAAATCGATTACTATATCTGCTATACCGCTTCCGTCTATGCTGGCATTGATTTTTCTGAGGTAACGTTTTCCGAAAATAAAGAAACCAAAACGATCACCGCAACTCTCCCGGAAGTAAAAATTCAGGACACCGTTGTTGATCCGGATTCGCTTGATTTCATGTTCCAGAATAAAAAAGCCGACAATATCTCCGTGCTGGACGCCGCATTTACGGCGTGTGAAACCGATATCCGGCAGGAATGCACCAGCGAAAGTGCTTTGCTCAGCATCGCACAAATGAACGCAGAAAACACTGTACGCGCATTGGCCGAACCCGTCATGCAGGCCATCTGTAGTGATTACTCTCTGGTTATCCAGCAGAAGAACACAGAACCCGCAGAAATTCAGGAAGGAAGTGCTGAAAGTGAATCTTAAAAAGTACATCTGTCTTTTGTCTGTTGCTCTTACGCTCTTTCTGTTCACTGCCTGCGGAAAGACCGAACCCGTCGAGGTTCCCGCCCCGGATGAGGGTCAGCTGAAATCCATCTGCCAACTTTCAGTTCTAGAAGGTTATTTCCACAATGTTGTCAAGTTCGAACAAAAAGATGCCGAAAAATTTCTGTGGATGACCAAAGATAAAAAAGCCTGGATCGAATATGTTGGCGTTGCAAAATACGGTCTAGATGCTTCCAAGGTAAAAATGGAACTTTCCGGTAAACACGTCACAATCTCCATTCCAAAGGCTGAACTGTTGTACTGCAAGGTAGATTCCACCTCTCTAGATGAAAATGCTTACATCGTGGATAAGGATTCTGCCACCATCACCGCCGAGGACAGCAAAGCCATCCTGACTCAGGCACAGCAAGATCTGCAGGCCGAAGCCACAGACTACAAACCGCTTCTGACACTGGCCCAGCAGCAGGCGCAGCAGCTGATGGAAGACTACGTAAAAAACATTGTCTCCGCAACCGGCTCTGATGCAGAGCAATACACAATTGAATGGATCTATCTGGACAAGTAAATGTCCTCTTGACTCATGGAACCGCAGAAATCTACGGTTTCTTTTTTGTTTTCGCCTTCCCTCCAATCCGCATCCTTATTGCGATTCAAAAACGCAAATTTTCTGCGTTTTAAGGCAAATTTCATCAATTTAGAGCAGACGCCGAAAATCTTTAAAAAAGCCTTGACAAGGAGCATTCCGCGTGCTACTATGAACACATGAACAAGCGTTCATGTTAATCCACAACGAAGGGAGACGTCAACATGGCGGAAATAAAGGAAGCAATGCCCGCGCCGCAGCCGGAAGCCTTGGATATGCCGGACGACGAGGTGCTGTACGAGCTGGCCGACCTGTTCCGGGTGTTCGGCGACTCCACCCGCATCAAGATCCTGTATGCACTGCACGACAACGAGCTGTGCGTGCAGGACATTGCAAACGCCGTGCAGCTGAGCCAGTCGGCGGTGAGCCATCAGCTGCGGGTGCTCAAGGATTCCAAGCTCGTGCGGTTCCGGCGCGAGGGCAAAACCGTTTACTATGCACTGGACGATGACCATGTGCGCAGCATCCTCTCCATGGGGATGGATCATATCGAAGAATAACGAAAGGCTGGTATTACTTATGAAGAAGAGCTACAAGATCGAAGTGGACTGCGCAAACTGCGCTCAGAAGATGGAAGACGCTGCCAACACCGTTGCAGGCGTGGCAAATGCTACCGTCAGCTTTATGACCCAGAAGATGAAGGTGGAGTTCTCTGAAGGTGCAGACCCCCACGACACCATGGTGAACGTTCTGGCCGCCTGCAAGAAGGTGGAGGACGACTGCGAGATCTTTGACATCTGATGCGCGGCAGGTTGCTGCACACGATCAACAGCCTCGCCCTCTCCGTCACCTGCGGTGACACACTCCCCCTTTTGTCGCTACGCGACATCTTCCCCCGGCCGGGGGAAGTCTTTCCTCAAAGGGAGAGGCCTTGGCAAAGAGATGAAGTTTGCGTGGACTGCCAAGGGCTCTCCCTTTGGGAGAGCTGGCAAATCCAAAGGATTTGACTGAGAGGGTGAGCCCGCTAAAGAAAAAAGCATCTGCAGCAAGAATTCGTAGATTTTCTGAGAGCTCAAACGAATGTGCAGATGCTTTTTACTTTGTGTGCGATTGTGTTGTGCAATAACTTTTTCTGTTGAAAAATCAGACAGTTTTCAACAGTTTCCACTCAGTTTTCAACACCGTTTGCGGAAAAAGCATAAAATAAACGTGGAAAAGCGCTTTTACGCCTGAAAAACTGTGTGGAAAACACGGGTAAAACCGTGGAATATCCATTTTTATGGGGAAAAGTTGTTGAATTCCCCGCCCGCCGCAGCGCGATGCGGCCCATGGATCCCGCAAAAAGGAGCGTTTTGTATGAACAAAAAGCAGAAAAAGAACCTGCAGCGCATCATCATTGCGCTGATTTTGGTGCTCATCCTCAAGCTTTTGCCCCAGTTCCCCACGCCGGTGGAGCTGGTACTGTACTGCATCCCGTATCTGGTGGTCGGCTGGGACGTGCTGCGCAAGGCACTGCTTGGCATCAAGAACCGTCAGCCCTTTGACGAGTGCTTCCTGATGGCCGTTGCCACTGTGGGTGCATTTGCACTGGGCGACTACGTGGAGGGCTGTGCCGTTATCATCTTCTACCAGATCGGCGAGCTGTTCCAGAGCGTGGCCGTGGGCAAGAGCCGGCAGAGCATTTCCAGCTTAATGGACATCCGCCCGGACTACGCCAACATTGAGGGCGAGGACGGCAGGCTGGAGCAGGTGGACCCGGACGACGTGGAGATCGGCACCGTGATCGTGGTCCAGCCCGGTGAGCGCGTGCCCATCGATGGCGTGATCGTGGAGGGCGCTTCTGCCCTGAACACCGCCGCCCTGACCGGCGAGAGCCTGCCCCGCGATGTGCAGACCGGCGACGAGGTCATCAGCGGCTGCGTGAACATGACCGGCCTGCTGAAGGTAAAGACCACCAAGGAATTCGGCGAATCCACCGTTTCCAAAATTCTCGATCTGGTGGAAAATTCCAGCATGAAGAAGGCCCGCGCCGAGAACTTCATCACCCGTTTTGCCCGCGTGTACACCCCCGCCGTGTGCTATGGCGCATTGGCTCTGGCCTTTATCCCGCCCATCGTGCTGCTGCTCATGGGCCAGCCCGCCCGCTTTGGTGACTGGGTCTACCGTGCCCTGACCTTCCTTGTTATCAGCTGCCCCTGCGCACTGGTCATCAGCATTCCCCTGAGCTTCTTCGGCGGCATCGGCGGTGCATCTGCCTGCGGCATTCTGGTCAAGGGTTCCACCTATCTGGAAGAGCTGGCCCGCACCGGCATCGTTGTGTTCGACAAGACCGGCACCCTGACCCAGGGCACCTTTAAAGTGACCGGCATCCACCCCGCAGAGGGCACCAGCGAGGAGCAGCTGGTGGAAGCTGCCGCGCTGGCCGAGAGCTGGTCCAAGCACCCCATCTCCCTCAGCATCAAGGCCGCTTACGGCAGGGAGATCGATCCGAACCGTGTCACCGATGTGCAGGAGCTTGGCGGCCACGGCGTGACCGCCAAGGTGGACGGCAGGACCGTTGCTGCCGGCAACGCCCGCCTGATGGAAAAGCTGGGCCTGAAGGCTCCCGCCGTCAGCGAGACCGGCACCATCGTGCATGTGGCCATCGAGGGCATGTACGCCGGTTATCTTCTGATCGCCGACGTGGTAAAGCCCCACAGCGCACAGGCCATCCGGGGCCTGAAGGATGCCGGTGTGCGCAAGACCGTGATGCTGACCGGCGATGCCGAGCCGGTTGCAAAGGCCGTTTCCGCAGAGCTTGGGCTGGATGAATACCATGCGGGCCTGCTGCCGGGCGACAAGGTAGACCAGATCGAAACGCTGCTCGCCGCAAAGCGGCCCAAGGAGAACCTTGCCTTTGTGGGCGACGGCATCAACGATGCCCCGGTGCTGTCCCGTGCCGATGTGGGCATTGCAATGGGCGCTCTGGGCTCTGACGCTGCCATTGAGGCCGCTGACGTGGTGCTGATGGACGACGACCCCGCCAAGATCGCACTGGCCATGCGCATTGCCCGCCGCACGTTACGCATCGTGTACCAGAACATCGTGTTTGCACTGGCCATCAAGTTTGCCTGCCTTGTGCTGGGCGCGATCGGCATGGCCAGCATGTGGACCGCCATCTTTGCCGATGTGGGCGTGATGGTGCTGGCTGTGCTCAACGCCACCCGTGCCCTGTACACCAAGGATCTGGCGAAAAAGAATGAACAGTAAAAAACAGTGCCGGACAGCCTGAAAACTGTCCGGCACTGTTTTTATATATGAGGTGCATACAGGCGTTCTATTTCATGCACAAGCTCCGGTTCTTTTTCGATATCAAATTTTCTGGCAAACATGCAGGGCGATGCTTTCAGCTGTTCCAGATCAGCGTATTTCCAGACCCACGGATTGCCTCTGTCCCAATCGATGGCACGGGCACTGGTATCACCCGGCCCCTGATAGATCTTATCCTGATACGGCGACTGCGCGATCAGTGTCTGCACAAAGAACTCGTCCGAGCAAAAGGTCTTGTCCAGCACCTGCAGGACCCACTCTTCTTTTGTCAACAGATACCGTGCAAAGCCGTCCGTGCAGCTGAACCAGTTGCTGCCCTTTGTAAAGTGAACATCCTGATTGCGCTTTATTTTCAGCAGCTTCTGGCCCGACAGCAGAATTCCATTGATTACGCCGAGCACTGGATGGCGGCGCAGATCGATATTCTGGAAAAAGTGCCGGTAATAAACGCGCTCATCGTTGAATGGGCTGAACGGGTGCGGGTCGAAATGGACAAATTCCACGTCCGGGTTTGCCTCAAAAAATGCACGGATATCTTCTTGTGTTTGAATGGGCAGATCCACACCGGAGATCAGGTGGTAATGCTGATACGGGCCATGGGCCACTGCTGTTTTCAATAGCACAAGCTCCACTTTTACCTGACTGACACCGCCCCACACAACACTGTGCCGTTTTGCGTGAAACACTTTCGCATATTTCATGCGGCACTCCACCGTTTCCGGCTGGTAGTCCGTATTTTTGCTGTCCATGTGGATGAATATATCATTCCACGGTACATCCAGCATCCGCAACAGGGTCAGAAGCATCTCATCACATTTATGTGCTTCTATCAGGTACGCCTGTTTTTCTCTTGTTTCCATCGCTTTCTCCTCTTAATTCTGCGCCGCATTTTTATTTTATTATAACAGAACCCTCTTTAAAAACAATCCCACCACCCCTTTTTACAGCACAAAGCCGCCGCATTCCCTTGCAGAGAGAGAGCGGCGGCTTTGTTTGGGTATGGAGAAAATGGAGGAGGTCTCAAAGTTCACCCGCGGAATGCGGCGGTATACACCGCCACCACCTCGTCGCGGGTGGGGGTGATCTGGTTGGTGGACATGCAGGTGTCGTGCAGGGCAAGCTCTGCCAGCTCGGCAAAATCTGCAGGGTCCACCTTGTTCAGCTGCGCAAGGTTTGCGGGGATGCCCACGCCTGCACTGAGCTGACGGACAAACTGGATCACTGCCGGTGCGGCAGTGTCCGGGGTAAAAGTGCCCTGCAGGCCCATGGCAGCGGCAATGGTCATGAACCGCTCCCGGCACACCGGGCTGCGGCTGTTGAAGGCCAGCACGTAGGGCAGCAGCACCGCATTGCACACACCGTGGGGCAGGTTGTAGTGTCCGCCCAGCGCGTGTGCCATCGCATGCACCATGCCAAGGCCCGCGTTGGAGAAAGCCATGCCTGCCACATTTTCGGCGTAGGCCATCATGGTGCGGGCGGCTTCATCCTGACCGTTGGCAACGGCCCGGGGCAGGTTCTGCACGATCGCCTGCATGGCCCAGTAGGCATCCTTGTCCGTGAGCGGGTTGGCGTTTTTGGAAAGCGCCGCCTCGATGGCGTGGGTCAGCGCGTCCATGCCGGTGGCTGCGGTGAGCTTGGGCGGCATGGAGGACATGAAGTCGGTGTCGTTCACCGCGATGCTGACCATGCAGTTGGGGTCCACCATGGCCATTTTGCTGTGGCGGACAGGGTCGGTGACGATGTAGAAGGAGGTGCACTCGCTGCCGGTACCGGCGGTGGTGTTCACCGCCACGATGGGCAGGCCGGGCTTGGAGGACTTGTTCTCGCCCTCGTACTGCTCCACGGTACCGCCGCAGGCCACCACGATGCTGGCTGCCTTAGCGGTATCGATGGCGCTGCCGCCGCCCAGAGCCACCAGCAGCTGCACCTGCAGGGTACGGGCTGCGGCAATGCAGTCGTTCACCACCTGTACGGTGGGGTTGGGCTGCACATTGTAGTACACAGCGTACTCCACACCGGCATCGGACAGTACCTGACCGACCCGGGCAGCGGCACCGGAATCATAGAGAAAGCGGTCCGTCACCAGCAAAGCACGGCGGATGCCCATCTTCTGAAGCTCCGGTCCCAGAAGACGGATGGCACCCTTGCCAAAAAAGCTGGTCTTGACGGCGTTGATGCGTTCTGCCATGTGTTCACCCTCCGCTTACTGTGCCTGACCGCAGACGATCTGCACCGGGTCCCAAATGGAACAGGACGAGGAGGAATAGACGAAATCCACCTGACCCAGTGCTTCCACGGTCATGCCAGCGCGGATGGCAACGGCAATGGCGTTGATGCGGGCCGAAACATTCTTTTCTCCCCATGCCTGCGCACCCAGCACCTGACGGGTATTGGCCTCATACACCAGCTTGATGGTGATGCGGTGGGGGTTCGGGCAGATGCCCGGACGGTCGGTGCCGGTGGCCATTGCACTCTTGACCCGCAGACCGGCCTTGCGGGCCTCGGTCTCGGTCAGGCCGGTGCGGGCGATCTCCAGATCCGCCACCTTCAGGCTGCTGGTGCGCAGAGAGCCGTCGCGGCAGGCCGCGCAGTCGCCCACGGCATAGATATTGGGCACACTGGTGGCAAGGTCGGCACCAATGAGCACAGCGCCATTGGGTGCCAGCTGCGCCCCGGTACCGGCCAGCAGGCCGGTGTTGGGGGTAACGCCGATGGCTACCACGCAAAGGTCACAGGGGTAGGTGCCGCGGTTGGTCTGCACCTGCTCCACGAAGGTACGGCCCGGGAAAGAGCGCACCTGCTCGCCCAGATTGAACTGCACGCCCTGCGCTTCCAGCTCCTTCTGGATCAGCTTGCTCACCTCAGGGTCAAACTGGGGCAAAAGCTGCTGCTCTTTTTCAATGATACGCACATTGCGGCCCAGCTTGAGGAAGGACTTTGCGATCTCCAAACCGGCCCAGCTGCCGCCCAGGATCACGATGTCCCGCACATAGGGGGTGCGGACGAACTCCTTGAGGAAGATCAGATCTTCCACGGTCTTGAGGGTCTGCACGCCCACGCGGTCACTGCCGGGCACCTGCGGCACACGGTTGGAAGAACCGGTGGCCAGCACCAGCTTGTCGTAGTGGTCTTCAAACACGCGTCCGGTGGCAAGATCACATACCGTCACCTTGCGGGCGGCTGCGTCGATGCCGCGCACCTCATGGCGCAGATGTGCGGCGATGCCCTGCGCGTTCAGCTCAGTCTCCTTGGCCTGAATGGCCTTGTTCAGGCTGTCCAGATCCTCGCACAGGTAATGGGGCAGGCCGCCGGTGCCGCAGGAGTAGAAGCCGCCTTTTTCGTAGACGGTGATCTGCGCTCCGCGCTGGGCGGCGGCAAGTCTGGCGGCGGCCGAAACCCCGGCGGCAATGCTGCCGATGATAATAATTTTCATTGTTTAAGCCTCACGATCCCGCCGGGAGGAAGCCCCTCTCTGCGGCAAAACTTGCAGGGTGTTACTTACTCAGGGTGGGAGGATTGTCCACGATGCCCACGATGAAAGCATCAATGGGCGACGGATGGTCCAGACCATGCTGGGTGGTCTCGTCGGTGGTGACCAGAACCATCTCGCCTACACCCGCGCCGATGTTGTCGCCCGCCACGATGGTATCCTTTTTGGAGCCGAACACCGGCTCCACCAGCAGGAACTTATAGCCTACAAGCTCCGGCATTTTGCGGGTGGCGACAACGGTCCCCTTGACGATCCCTAAAATCATAGCTTACTCCTCTTTGCCCAGCACGGTGACCAGCTGCCCCTGCTTGAGCAGGAAGGCATTGCCATCGTCCGTGTCGATGTGAAAATCCAGTGCACATTTGTCGTTTGCGCGGATCAGCACCCCGCCCATCACGCCCGGCTTGGGGCCGTCGATCTTTACCTGCACGCGGTCGCCGTCGGCAAGGCCGAAGGCCGCTGCCTGTGCGGGAGTCATGTGGATGTGGCGGTCGGCGATCATCACGCCCTCCGGCACAGTCAGGGTGCCATTGGGGCCGCGCAGGGTCACGCCCGGCGTACCCTTTGTATCCCCGCTGGAACGCACCGGCGCTTTGATGCCGATGTTGCGGCAGTCGGTCTGCGCCAGCTCGATCTGAGTGGCACTGCGCTCCGGGCCAAGGATGCGGACATGCTTCAGTTCGCCCTTGGGGCCGATGATGTCCAGACATTCCTCGCAGGCAAACTGGCCGGGCTGGCTCAGCGCCTTTTTGGGGGTGAGCTGGTAGCCATAGCCGAACAGCTTGTCCACATCATCGCGGGTAAGGTGGATGTGCCGCACCGAGATGCCTACCGGCACCTGACGGCTGCGCTTTTGCAGCTCTGCCTGCACGGCCTGCGTGATCAGGAGCAGCAGCTGTTCCTGACTGATGTCATGGTAAACCAAGGCACAGCGCTCCTTTCTTATGCAGCGTCAGCGCAGGGTTCAGCGCAGCTCAGGCATGCACTCGGACACGCTTGCGTGCGGGCGGGGAATGACCAGTGCGCTGACCACTTCGCCAATGCGGGAAGCAGCGGTCTGGCCTGCCTCAACAGCAGCCTTCACAGCGCCAACGTCGCCCTGCACGAACACGGTAACAAGGCCTGCGCCGATCTTCTCCTGACCCACCAGAGAGACATCTGCGCTCTTCAGCATGGCATCGGCTGCCTCGATGGAAGCGGTCAGGCCGTTGGTCTCGATCATGCCCAGAGCGGCATCCAGCGGCACCTGCTCGCCTGCGGGCAGGCCGGACTTGCCGGTAGCGGGGCCCTTGGCAGGCATGATGCGGGCCAGATCTGCGTGAGGACGTGCAATGACGTTGACGCAGAACAGCTCACCCACGCGGGAAGCAGCCTCTTCGCCAGCCTCGGTAGCAGCCTTGACAGCGCCCACCTCGCCGGTAACGATCACGGTGGTCAGACCGGCACCGATGGTGTCGGAACCAATGAACTCAACGTCAGCAGCCTTCAGCATTGCATCGGTAGCGTCGATGTTGCCAACCAGACCCTTCGTCTCGATAAAACCCAGAGCTTTCATAAGTTGTTCCTCCTGTCAGAACACTGAAAAAATTGTATGTGATGGTTTCGTCCTTCAAAAACTCAGATGATGCGCAGCCCGCCCTCGGCCAGCATGCAGCGGCGGCGGCGGCAGAAACTCTTTGCGCAGGTGATGCCCTCGCCGGTGGGGCCGGCAATGGTCATGGTGCAGTGGCCCTCGCCGCCAATGCCAACACCGGCCTTGGTGGCGCTGTTCTTTACGTAGATGGTGGTCTCAATGACCCGGGCAAAGCGGGTCATGTGGTCCACATCCTTGGAGAAGATGGAAGCGGTGTGGCGGTTGCCGTGCTCGGCCACCACGGCATCTTCCACCGCCTGTTCAAAGCTCTGGCAGCGCACGATGGGCAGCACCGGCATCATCTGCTCCACCAGCACGAACGGATGGTCGGCAGACACCTCGCAGATGGCAAGGCGGCAAGTATCCGGCACATGCACGCCGATGGTCTCCAGAATGCGGGCGGCATCCTTGCCCACCCACTTTTTGTTCACCTCGTGGCCGCCGCCCTTCTTGGGCTGCAGCACGATGTTCACCAGCTGTTCGGTCTGGGCCTTGTTCAGCAGGTAGGCACCCTGCTTCTGCAGCTCGTGCAGCAGGCCGTCGTAGGCGGTGTTCACGGCGAACACTTCCTTCTCTGCAAAGCAGAGGATGTTGTTATCGAACGAAGCGCCTTCGTAGATCTTGCGGCCTGCCAGCTCGATGTCTGCGGTCTCGTCCACGATGACGGGCGGGTTGCCTGCACCGGCACCGATGCACTTTTTGCCGCTGCGCAGCAGGGCGTTCACCATGCCCATGCCGCCGGTGCCTGCCATCAGGCGGATCTTGGGGTTTGCGGCCATCTTGTCCACATTCTCCATGGTCGGCTCACGGGTCATGGTAATGAGGTTTGCAGGGCCGCCCGCCTCGATGATGGCGGTATTCAGCGCCTGCAGGCAGTCGGCAGACACCCGCTTTGCGCGAGGGTGCACGTTGAACACCACGGTGTTGCCGCCTGCGATCATGCTGATGGTGTTGTTGATGATGGTCTCGGTAGGGTTGGTGGTGGGGGTGATGGAGCAGATCACACCAAAGGGTGCATACTCTTCCAGCATCAGGCCCGCGTCACCGCTCTTGGCTTCGGTGGTCAGGCATTCGGGGCCGGGGGTCTTGTTGATGACAGCCAGATGTTTTTCCACCTTGTCCTCATAGCGGCCCATGCCGGTCTCTTCCACGATCTTGTGGCACCACTCCTCCACATGTGCCCGGGCACAGCGGCGGATGGCTTCAATGATGCGCTGGCGGTCCTCGATCTTGTAGTTGGCCGCCCAGTCGCGCTGGGCTTTCCATGCAGCCTCCACTGCGTCGTCTACGTTCTCGAACACGCCGCGGTCGCCTGCTGCACCGCCGGGTGCAGCGGTATAGGCTGCAGGGGCGGCGCTTGTCTGTGCACCGCCCATACCGGCAAGCACCTGCTTGACGATCGCTTCAATTTCCTGCGAACTGATATCCATGGTTTTCGTTCCTTTCCGTAAAGGTCATATCCGTTGGATCAAACGAAACTTTTTGTTATTGAAAGCTCTTCAGCGTCCGGCGGATGACCTCGGCCATTGCGGCATCGCGGGCATTTGCGGACTTCGGTGCGGCCGGGGCCGCTTCCATTGCAGGGACTGCCGCAGGCTGTGCGGCGGGCACCGGGGCAGGGGCAGGAGCCGCCTGCTGTTTGGGCAGGGTGGGCAGCGCCATGCCCGGCTGGATCAGCCCGGTAACGCCCGGCAGGTTCACCGGCTGGACAGGCTGTGCAGCGGGCTGAGCCATGGGCTGCACGGCAGGTGCGCCGCACTTGCTGCAGCCGGTGCAGTGACCGCCGCAGCTGCCGCATTTGGAGCAGCCTGCGCAGCCCAGCTTTGCGGTGACGGCTGCGTAGTAATCCAGTGCTTCCACCAGATGGGCCGCATCTGCCGGGGTCTTGCCCCAGGTCAGGCAGCCGTCATTTTCCAGCAGGACAGCCTTATCGGTGCGGCACAACAGGCTGACAGCCTGTGCCTGTGCGTCCACGTTCTGGGCGGGCAGCAGCTGCACCCGTCCCAGCGCCCGCACTGCGGGGCTGAATGCTGCAGGCTGCACGGTCTGGCCCTGCATCCCCATCACAGCCGCGCAGGCCGGATAGGTGTGCATCACGCACTGGGCGTTCTCGTTTTCCTGATAGATTTTCAGATGGATGGGCAGGTCTTCGGGCAGGGGCTTGGGCTTTGCGCTGAGCATCGCCTTGCCATTCATATCCACGCGCACCAGCATATCCTGCGTGAGCGCGGCCTTGTCGGCACCGGCAACGGTCACCCACACGGCCTGCGGGCCGACGCGGACGCTCATGCTGCCGTCACCGGCCACCAGCCAGGCCCTGGCTTCCAGCCGACGGGCCATTTCCATGATGGCTTTTTTTGCCTCAAAGTCTGAGAGGTAAGTAACGCCTTGAATCACCATACGTTTCTTTCCTCCTTTTTAACGGCGCAGCGGCGGGATCTTGAGCATGGCGCGCACCTCGTCGGGAGTCATGGGCATCATGCCCTTGGACTTTACGATGTCCGACACCTTTGCGATCAGCGCTGCGTTGTTGTCCACATGGACACCCGGCGCGATCATGTCCGAATCCTCAAAGCCGATGCGCACGGTGGAAGCGCCCATATCCAGCGCAGTCTTGACCATTTCCCAGTCCTCGCGGTGGGCCTGCGTGTAGCCCCACAGGTAGTCGCCGTTTGGAAAGTTCTCTTCCAGCGCCTGGATCATGTGGCGCAGGGCCGGCACCGTGGCAGGCATCTCGCCGCCATGGCCGAACACCAGTGCAAACAGGATGGGTTTTACAAAGTGGAACTTGTCGTTCAGTTCCCGCACGGTGTTGATCATGCCCAGCTCAAAGACCTCGGTCTCCGGGATCTTCTTGTTGTCCATGATGGTCTTGACGCAGTACTCCACATCCTTGATGGGGTTCTGGTACACCGAGGTACCCAGATTCACCGAGCCGACATTCAGGCTGTTGGCTTCCACCCAGGAGGGGTAGCAGGGCTGCACACGTTCCTCAATGGTCAGGTTGGACACGCCGCCGGTGGAGATCTCCACCACGATGTCGCACATCTCGCGGATGTAGGCCACCGTTTCTTCCAGCAGGCTCAGATCCGGGGTGAGGTTGCCGTTCAGGTCGCGGCAGTGCAGGTGCACCATGGACGCGCCGTTTTTGTAGCACTCATACACATCCCGGGCAATGGCCCGCGGATTGATGAGAATGTCTGTGGCCGCAACGGGGGCCACGGAGATCATGATTTTTTTCATTGGATGAACACTCCTTGCATGTCGCATTGGAGAAGCTTAACAAAGGATGCTAACGTCATTTTAGCACAAACATCCCATCTTTTAAACTCACAGTCCCCCGCCCGCCTTTTACGGCAGGCAGGAGGCCTGTATGCTTACTTCTTCCAGAAGATGTAGTGATCCTGCACTGTAGCGGCGATCTCGTCCACCTGCCTGCGCTCGATCACGCTGAGCAGCTGGCGGTGCAGCTCTACGAACCGCTCGATCTCCTCTTCGCCCTTGGCCAGCACCTTGCGGGTGGTCTCCAGACGGCTGGGCAGCGTCAGCCGGGTGATATACTCGGTGATGGTGGCCAGCATAGGGTTCTGGGCCGCATTGGCGATCTGGGTGTGGAACCGGCTGTCCAGCTCCAGCACCTTGTCCACCGAAGGCTCCGGCGAGTGCATTTCGGCAGAAAGCTCGCCGAAGGTGCGGTACAGGTCCGGCAGAAAGGATGTGATATCATTGCGCTGAATGATAATATTCAGCGTACCGATATCGATGACGGAGCGCAGTTCCACAAATTCCTGCCAGCTGTTCTTCTGCAGGATGATGCTGTACAGCATCGGGTCCAGCATTTTCTGGTTGTAGTTTTCGCTCACAAAGGTGCCGTCGGCACGCTTGATGTACAGGATGCCGTAGGCCTGCAGCTTTTTCACAGCTTCCCGCACCGAGTTGCGGCCCGCGCCGAACTGCTTGCACAGTTCCATTTCGGTAGGCAGCTTGTCGCCCGGATGCAGGGTGCCGTCGATGATCTGGGAGATGATCCCATCCATGACCTGATCGACTACAGACTTTACCGCATTCTTCTGTTTTTCAGGATGTTCCATTGACATAGTTCCGCCTCCAAATCCGGTTTGGTGGATATTCGGGGTCGTTCAACGTGGAACGTTCTGGGGCAGAAAGCCTCCAAACATCACACGTTGAACTTCCACCACTATTTTACCATATCTGAAAAGCGGACGCAACGGTTACGCCATCAAATAGGTGGGCAGCAGGATCAGCTGGGGGAAGGCGACCATCAGGGCAATGCAGACGAAGGTAGCCGCAATAAACGGCACCAATGTGGGGAACACCTCACCGACTGTAACATCCATCAGATCGCAGGCAACGTAAATGCACATGCCCACCGGAGGAGTGACCAGACCAACACCGATGACCACGGTGATCAGGACACTGAGCACGATGGGGTTGATGCCCACGCCCAGAGCAATGGGATACAGGATGGGCATGAACAGGGTCAGCGTTGCAATGGACTCCATGAACATGGTGACGATGAAGAAGATCAGCAGGATCACGATAAGAATGACAGTGGGGTTGGTGGAGAAGCCCAGCATGGTCTTGGCCACCCACTTGTCAAAGCCCGCAGTGGTCAGCATGACGGTGTACAGCTTTGCAGCGCCGATAACGATGAAGATACGGCCGCTGGTGCGGACGGTCTCTGCAAAGGCAAACTTGATGTCCTCCCACTTGAGTTCGCGGTAGATGATGCCGCCGGCAAACAGACCGTAAACAACAGCGATCACGCCTGCCTCGGTGGGGCTGACGATACCCATGGTGATGGTGCCCACGATGATGATGGGCATGAGCAGGGCGGGCCAGCTCTCCCACAGGCCATGCAGCACGGGGCCGATGGTGAAGTGGCCCGGCTCCTTGGGCACGCCTTCCTTCTTGGCCATGAAATAGCTGACGATCATCTGTGCCAGACCGCACAGGATGCCGGGGATAATGCCGCCGAGGAACAGCTTACCGGTGGAAATGCCGCAGATACCGGCAATGACCACCATGGGGATGGACGGAGGAATGATGATGCCGATGGTGGAGGAAATGGCGGTAACGGCAACGGTAAAGTTCTTGGAGTAGCCTTTGCGCACCATTTCCGGCATGAACATACCGGAAACGCCTGCGGTATCGGCAACAGCGGAACCGGAGATGCCCGCAAAGATCATGCTGGAAAGCACGTTCACGTGAGCCAGACCGCCGTAGATGTGGCCGACGATGGAGTAACAGAAGTCCATCAGGCGCTTGGAAATACCGCCCTTGGACATGGTGAAACCGGCAAAGGTGTACAGAGGGATGGCCAGCAGTGCAAAGCTGTTCATGCCCTCAAACATTCGCTGGGCAATGGTGACGGTGCTGCCGCCGCCCAGGAACAGGATGCCGCCCATGGCGGACAGGCCCAGACTCATGGCGATGGGCACGCCCAGAAACAGCAGAACAAAGAATGAGATCAGCAGCCATGCGATCATTTGGATTTGCCCCCTTCCGGTTTTGCGGTCAGTTCAACGATCAGGTTGAGAACGGCGGACAGGATGCACAGCACACCGGCAATGGGGAAGATGGTGTACACCTGACCCATGGTGAACTGCGGCATGGTGGAAACGGCCTGCTTTGCGCGGGTGCACAGCTGGTAGCCGCCGTAAGTGACCATGACGTAGAACAGGATGATGAACACATCACGGATGATGACAACGATCTTTTTGCCCAGCGGGGTCTTACCGAGGATGGAATCCACCACTTCCACGCGGAGGTTGGTGCCCATGGCGTTGATGCCAATGCAGGCAATGAGCATGGACCAGACGTTCAGATACTGGCTGCTCTCCATGTACCACTTGAAGCCGCCGATGCCGGGGATCAGGCGCAGCACAACGTTTGCGAACAGAATTACCATCATAGCTGCGCAGAGAATGGCGGAAATGAGGGTGGTGATCTTGTCCAGAGTGGTTTGCAGTTTTTTCACAGTACAAACTCCTTTCCAAGTGCGATTCAGATAAAATGCAAAGGGACGAAGGGCACGCCCCCTCGTCCCTTTGCTTCGGTTTTATTTCAAGGTTTTCTGGTCAGTGATCTCAGCGGGCTTCTTTCCATGCCTTCAGCTGATCCAGCAGGTCGCCGTAGGTATCAGCGTTGTCGGTCAGGACTTTTTCGGTCGCAGCTGCAAACGGAGCCAGTTCCGGGCTGTTGATCTTCATGCCCTTCTCTTCCAGAGCGGAGACCAAGTCGTTGGTCTGCTGCTCGTTCAGCTCACGGTCGTAATCGGCAGATGCCTTTGCAGCGTCGGAAACGATCTGCTGCTGGTCAGCGCTCAGCTTGTTCCAGCTGCTCTCGGCAATGGTAAAGCACATGCCGGAGTAGATGTGGTTGGTGATGCTCAGGTACTCCTGAACCTCGAACAGGTTGTTGTTGTAGATAACGGGGATGGGGTTCTCCTGTGCATCGTAGGTCTTCTGCTGCAGAGCCTGATACAGCTCAGAGAAGCTCAGCGGCTGGGGGTTGGCACCCAGAGCGGTCATGGTAGCCATGATGACGGGGTTCTCGGGGGTGCGGATCAGCAGACCGTTCATGTCGGCAGGGCTGTTGATGGGGCCCTTGGAGTTGGTCACGCAGCGGAAGCCGTTGCAGTAGTGGGCCAGCACACGCATATTCTGGCTCAGCAGGCCTTCCTCAGCGGCAGCCTCGATGTCGCTGTCCATGAATGCCCATGCATCGTCGAAGGTCTCGAACTGGAACGGCAGTGCGGAAATGCCCATCTTTGCATCGTAGGTGGCAAAGTTGGAAGCGTCGGTGATGATGATATCCACCGTGCCGGAATCCAGAGCGATAGAGTTGATCAGGTCAGCATCGCCGCCCAGCTGGCCGGAGGGGTACAGCTGAACTTCCACAGCGCCGCCGGTCTTTTCGGCAACTTCTTCTGCAAACTGCTTTGCGCCCTTTGCACGGGGGTCTTCTTCGTTGGTGGAGAAGCCCAGCTTCAGGGTGACAGCCGAGCCGGAAGCGGCAGCGGAAGAACCGGTGGAAGCTGCAGTAGAGGCAGTGGAAGCAGCAGTGCTGGTGCCGGCGCCGCCGCAGGCAGCCAGACCCAGAGCAGCAGCGGAAATGCCAGCCACCTTCAGGAAGTCACGACGGGAAATCATCTTTTTCATAAGAATTCTCCTTCAAAAAATATCTTCTCCTGAGCCGGTCTCGTGCTCCGGCTCTTGTTCCTTTTTTAAATGGTGCCTTTCTTTTCCAGCGCCTTTTTCAGCTCGGCTGCACCAAAGCGGGGGCTGCTGAGAACCACCTTGCCAAACTTATCGGCGATATACTGTTCGCAGTAGGCCATGCTGCCCTGTGCAAACACGATCACGTCTACCTTGTCGGCAATGGTACCGGCCATCTCGGTCATGCGGGCCTTGAACTGGTCCTGATCCAGACCGAATGCACCGTCCACCAGACAGTCCACCAGCTCCACGTGCCTGTTGCACTCGCGGGCCATGCGCAGGATGGTGCCCTTGGTGGGTTCCAGCGTGGTGGGCAGGGTAGCCATCACGCCGATGCGCTGGCCCTTGCGGACAGCCTCGCGGCACATCTCCTCGTCCACGCGGACGATAGGCACACCAATGTACTTTGCCACGTCCTGTGCGCTGTCGGCAACTTCGCCCACGCTGCTGCACAGGTTCAGCATGGCATCCACGCCTTCCTCAGCGGCTTTCATGTACATGCCGATCAGGCGTGCTGCCGGTGCAGTGGTCACATAGCCTGCCGCGCGGACATCTGCCAGAATGCTGGGGTCCTGCAGGCTGTACAGCTCCACATCATCGCCCAGCTGCTTTTTGACCTCCTGCTCCACCAGTTCGATCAGTTCCGGGGTGGTGCTGGTATAGATCAGACCTACCTTCATAACGGAAAAGCCTCCTTTTGTTTTTCGTGTTCTCGTGCCGGACAAGCCCGCAGCAAAGGCTCTTTGCTACATCCTACCTTTAGTTCAATCTCAACAGCTTGTCCGTCTTTACATCCTACCATTAGATTACTCTTCGGTCCGCAAAAAGTAAATTGGCGAATAGCCGATATTTCGGGCCGGTTTTGGTCGTTCTGCACAAATGTGGGATGCAGGTGGTGAAAAATCCACTTCTTTCTGGACATCATCCCATCTTTCAGCGTATAATACCCTTAAAGAAAAAGACAGGGAAGGAGCCACCGGAACATGAATCCATTTCAAAGTGATAACATCTGGAAAAAGAAGGCCCGGCAGGGCAAGACGCAGCAGCATCCGCTCACGCCGCGGCAGGAGTGGCAAAAGCAGGTGAACAGCAGCAGCCTGTGGCTGGGCGGCGGCGTGGTGCTGCTGGCACTGTATCTGGCCGCTGTCCGCGCCGGCACCGTGGCGCTGGACGCAAGCGCCGTCGTGCTGATCGTGGTGGTGGGCTGCTTCTGCGTATACACTGCCGCATCCCTCGGCAGGCTGATGAAGAACAAGCCGGAGGAAAAGGCAGCAAAGAAGAAAAAGAAAGCCAAAAAAGAGTGATCGTTCATTTAAAATGGCTCCGCGTGCGCTGCGCCATAAACAGCGGAATTATTATTTTTGTATATTGCAAAGCCGGAATGACTGCGGTCATTCCGGCTTTGCTTTTTCACGGGAAGGGGTCGTAACAGGTAGTGGCATTTGCTTCGCAAACCGGTCTGCGGCTCAAAAGTCCCACTGGGGCTTTCATGCCCTGCGGGCACCGCCGTCCTTTCTGGTTCTCTTTTGGCGCGCAAAAGAGAACGTATCCGGCGGCAATGCATTTTATAAAAGCCATACAAACCTGCCCCACACGAATACCCACTGCACAAGAAGCAGCTTATCTTCGTGAAAAAGCAAAACAGCCAGACCCGCGGAACTTGTCGGGGCAAGGCCCCTCCATCTTGCTCCCGCAAGAACGTTCTGCCGCTTGAAAGCCCCACTGGGGCTTTCATTGCTGCGCAACCGCGGTCTGGCTGTTTTGCAATCATGATAATTTTTCCGCTGAATATGCCCAGAGCGAAGCGGAGGGCATTCTAAATCATCAGAGTGTCAGCCCAGCAAAATTTCCACCGCTTCCCGCAGGGTGGACACTTCGCCCACATTGCCCGGGAAGATGATGTACGGCGTGCCGGGGAACAGGCTTTCGGCACCGGTCTGCCATACCGGGATGCCCGGCCGGATCTGGCCCAGCACCTTGGCGCATTTCACGCGCAGGGCCTTCACGCCCACGTCGCTGCTGGTGATGCCGCCCTTTGCCACCACAAAAGCCGGGGAAGCGGCCAGCCTGCCCACGCAGCTTTGCAGTGCATCGCTGATGGCAACGCTGCGCACGAGGGCTGCTTCCGGGGTGTCGTCCGGCAGGGTGAGCACCACGCGCTTTGTGGACACGCAGCAGGTGATGCCCTTTGCGATCTGCTGTGAGCAGTGGGCCACGATGGCGGCTGCTTCCTTTTCCAGCTCGCCCGGCACCAGCACCTTGTCGCTGTCCATCTCAATAAACTCGATGCCCTGTACTTTTTTCAGTTCTTCCAGCTGGGCCGTGGTCTTTTTGGTGTGGCTGCCCACCACGATGATGCCGCCTGCCTTGCTTTCCTGCGTGACCATCTTTTCCCGGGTGAGCAGCGGCTGGTCGGAAATATTGCCGATGGCCTTGACCAGTGCGGCCGCACTGCGGATGGTGAAGTGACGGCCCTTTGCCATGGCGCGGTACAGTGCCACTGCAAACACCTTCACATCGCAGTCCGCCACTGCGTTCACGATCACATGGCCGTAATCGTGCACCGCCAGCAGCTGGGCCTCGATGCCGTCAAAGTCCATGGCGCGCAGGCTTTCCAGCGAGATGCAGGTCACGTCTCCTGCACGGACTTTGCCGCCGGTTTTTTCCTCAATGTATTCGCACAGGTTGCTGGCGTGGTAGCCAAAGGTCTCGTCCTTGGCAAATTCGGTCTGGCCGCAGGGCACAAGCTCTGCGCCGTAGCGCACATAATGCACGTTGTCCAGTGTAAAGCGTCCGCCCTCGCGGAAGTAGGGGCACAGGATGTCGCCATCCATTTTGTAACCGTTCTCAGCCTCCGTCACCTCGCGCAGCAGGTCGGTCTCCAGCGGGTAGTGGCCGCGCAGGGTGGAGTCGCCGCGGCTGATGATAAGGTAGTCCATGCCGAACTCGCGGGCCACCTTGGCGGTGTTCTCCGCGATCTCGCGGTGGGCCTTGGTGGTCTCGGCCACGGTAAAGCCGCGGCTGTTGGTCAGAATAAAGAAGAGCTTTTCCGGCGCAGCAAAGCCCTTGCGCAGGCTTTCTGCCGTCCAATCTGTATAAACATAGATATCATGTACCGTCTGTACGCCGGTAGGGTCGTCGTCCAGCACAATGATCTTGCGGTTGCTGGCGGCAGCTTCGGCGGCAAGGACGGCGTTTAGTTTTTCCTCATCCACCTGCGGAAAATTGGCCAGAACATCGGCACTGCGGATCTGTTCCATCTGAAGCTCCTCCTTTATTCGTACAGCACCTGTGCGATCAGCACCAGCGGCTCGTCGCCCAGGCAGGCGATCTGGTGGGTGTCGCCGGGCATGGCGGCAATGATGTCGCCCTTCTCCAAGATCTGCTCCTCGCCGTTGATGATGTGGACAGCGCGGCCGGAGACGATGACCATGCTTTCCATCTCGTGCTCATGCGTGTGCCTGCCAATGGTCACGCCCGGTGCCAGCGTGTGGCGCACATAGGCGCGGCCCTTGCCCAGCATTTCGGCAGGCGCATCCAGCAAGCGTTCCATCATCACGGTGCCCTCGCCGCCCATGCAATGGGGGATCGGAGTGGGTTTCATCTCAGAAGCTTTCTTATACAACATCCCATGTTCCACCTTTCAAGTCATCTGCAGCAGCATACGGCAGAGTGTTTTTAAACATCCTACCTTTCAAGTCAAATCCATTATACATGAGCGCAAGCGGAATAGCAAGATTTTTTCCTGAAAAGCTGTTCAATTTTGTGCAATGCGTTTTGTGCAATCTGGCTGATATCCCGCCGTTCCTGCCCCGTTGGCATACAAAAAAGCTTCCCCGCCGCAGGCACGCAGCCCACGGAAAGGGAAGCTTTTGTCTGATTCAATTTCGGGTGCATCTGACGGAAGTAGTACACCGCAGCATAACACTCCGCTTTCCCTTTTTCGGATCCCGAAATAAATTGGAACTCTGCACATGTTCAAGCTGCAGTTTTTATGTTTTTTTCAGAGAATCCGTTTTTTGTTGCCGGAGCAGCGTTTCTTTTGTATAATGGCAGTGATGGAAGGCCGATGCCTTTTGCAGATTTTTGATCACGACGTTTCAAAAGCGAGGTGTACTGATTATGGAATGGGCAAAATTGCTGTCAACTGAAAAACTTTCTTCTGAACCTCCTGAGCCCGATTCGTTCAAGGAGTATCCCATCAATGCATTTGAAAAGGACTACAGCCGGATCGTTTCCAGCGCTGCATTCCGCAGGCTGCAGGATAAAACGCAGGTGTTTCCTCTGGACAAGAGTGATTTCATACGAACCCGCCTGACGCACTCGATCGAAGTCTCCACGATCGCCCGGCAGCTTGGTATCATGATCTCCAAAAACACAACACAGTACAAGCCAACTGATATTGCCGTGCCGGAGGATGCCGAAGCCATCGCATCGGTCCTGCTCTGCGCCGGCCTTTTGCACGACCTCGGCAATCCGCCCTTCGGGCATTTCGGCGAGACCGTGATCGGCGACTGGTTCAAAGAGAACCTCGACCATGTAAAATACAAAGGACAGCCCCTTCGCAGCTGGTTATCCGCGCAGATGATCGCTGATCTGGAAAATTTTGAGGGCAATGCACAGGCGCTGCGGATCCTGCTGAAAGCAAAACACGGTTCCAGCCTCAATCTGTCCAAAGCGATCATCAGCACGCTGGTAAAATACCCCACCGACTCCTGCTCCGTTGATAAAGGCAGTGCGGATATCCGAAAGCACAAACTCGGCTTCTTCGCTGCAGAACAGGAGACTTTTGAGCAGATCTCGGAAGCGGTTGGGACCACCACTCCCGACAAAGGCATCGTGCGCCATCCGCTGACCTACCTGCTGGAAGCAGCCGACGACATTGCATACTCTACTGCCGATCTGGAAGATGCCTTTAAAAAGGGCCTGTTCACCCTTGACCAGTTCATTGAATATTACACAAATTCTTATGACCATTCAAAGATCGTTCCCCACAGAAGCCCTGAGTACTTCTCCGATGAGCGGATCCAAGAACTTTCCGCGCTGCGCGGTGCAGACCACACCCCAGAAAACGACAGCGCTGCATTTAAAAAATGGCTCACCCAAACGCGTCAGTGGCTGATGTATGTAGCCATCTACCGTTTTTCCTGCAAATATAAAGAGATCATGGCCGGGACCTACTGCGGTGATCTGTTTGAAGGAACCAATCACGCCATCACCATTGACATCCTGAAAGGGGCCATGCGGAAATTTGCCTTCGATACGCCCGGTATCCTGAAACTGGAGCTGTCCGGACAGGTCATTCTCGATTTTCTGCTGGATCATTTTGTTCCCGCCGTGCTGTACTATGACTCTGCATACTGCACCGACGGGCAGGCACCTTCCAAGGCCGACAAAAAGCTTCTCGCCATTTTCTCCGGCAATTACAAGCAGGATTACCAAAACACCCGAACCGGCACGGAATCTTTTGACTTGTACCTCCGGCTGCTGATGGTCACCGACTATATCAGCGGCATGACAGATTCCTATGCCCGCACGCTGTACCGCGAGCTTAGCGGTATTGAATAACGCTGCCCTGTTCAGATCCCACGTGCCCGGTTCGTCTGCCGCTTATGGGCTACGGCATGATCGTTCAAAAACTGCTGATACATCACTCTGGAAACCTCGCACAACTTCAAATCAGGTGCCAGCTTTTTTTACGAAGACACTGCTTGCGAATGCGAACGCCTTTTGAATTGCAAAATGATTTTTCAGTTGCTATACTGGGCTTATCAAAATTTTTTCGGGAGGACGCCGCAGTGACTGCACAGACAATGCAAATCGGGAGCAGACCTTGCCGCATTTACGGCGAAGCCCATGCAGAATACCTACTGCTCCAAATGACAGGCGAACATGAGCTGCAAAGCATGGAAAGTGAGGTTACCGCTATTGCACAGAGTGCGCACCACTTTCTGTTTGCGGCCGTGCCCGTGGAAAGCTGGAACGATGCACTTTCTCCGTGGGAAGCCCCTGCCGTGTGGGGAAAGCAAGGATTTGGGGGCAAGGCTGCGGACACCCTGCGCTTTCTGACAGAACAGGCCATTCCCACACTGAAGCAGCAGTATCCTCTCCCGGAAAACGTCAAAATCATTCTGGGTGGCTACTCGCTGGCGGGATTGTTTGCATTGTGGGCATCCACTCAGACTGATCTGTTCTACGGTGTCGCCGCCGCCTCGCCCTCGGTGTGGTTTCCGGGCTGGATGGAGTTTGAACAGCGGCACCCGATACAGACACAGCACATTTATCTGAGCCTTGGCGACAAGGAAGAGCATACGAAAAACGCTGTCATGGCTGCGGTAGGTGATAACATCTGCACCCTGCACAGCCGACTTATAGAGCGTGGCGCAGACTGCGCCCTTGAATGGAACAGCGGCGGTCATTTCAAAAACGCTGACCTGCGCACGGCAAAGGCATTTCGGTGGGCGATGGAGGAAAACCGATGAATATTTTGATTGATGCCGACGGCTGCCCTGTGGTGGACCTGACGTTGCAGATCGCAAAGCAGTTCGGCGTTCCTGTCATCATCCTGTGCGACACCTCCCACCAGATCGAGCGGGAAGGTGCGCAGACGCTGGTGTTCGATAAAGGGGCTGACAGCGTAGACTTTGCCCTCGTCAACCGAGTAAAGCCGGGGGATATTGTCGTGACACAGGACTACGGGCTGGCGAGTATGTGCCTTGCCAAGTGCGCACGAGTGCTGAATCAAAACGGTCTGGAATACACCGCCGACAATATAGACGCTCTTATGCTGCGGCGATACGAAAACAAAAAGCTTCTCCGTGCCGGAAAGCACCCCAAGGGGAGCCTAAAACGGACAAAGGAGCAGGATGCCAAGTTTGTGGATACGCTCGAGAAGATCCTGAATTACAACCAGTGATACATGCTTTTTGAAGGCTGGAGAAATTCAGCCTTCTTTTTTCATGAGAAAATTGTAACATTTTTTGCAATTTGGTTGCGTTTTGAGGGGGAGTGAATCGGCCCCGTCGTTCTTTCGGCTCGTTTTCTTGCATCTGCTTTCCCGAATCTGCTATACTGAAGTCACTTTTTTAATCGGAGGCTTTCATGACAACCCTTCTTCTCCTGCGCCATTCCATCCCGGAGCGCGGCGGTTCCAGCCCCGACCCCGGCCTTTCTGCCGAAGGTCTTCAGCGGGCCGCCGCAGTCTTTCAAAATGACGCTTTCCGCACGGTCTCGCTCGTCTGGTCGTCCCCTTCGCTGCGTGCGCTCCAGACCGCACAGCTGCTGGGGCTTCCCGTCCGGCAGGACACCCGCCTTGCCGAGCGCCGCACCGGCGACACGACCGGGCAGAACGCTTCGTTCTGGAAACGCCAATACGAAGACCCGGACTTCAAAAATCCGGACGGCGAGTCCTTCCGTGAGGTCAGCGCCCGGATGGCAGACTGCATCCACGAACTGCTGGATTCGCTCCCGGAGGGGCAGAACGCCCTTGTCGTCTCCCACGCCGCCGCTATTTGCAGCTACTTGCAGCGCTTTTGCACCGTTGAGGTGACCGACGCCGCACAGAAGCTCCGCCGGATTACATTTCAGGGCGAAGTTCTGTTGGATGGGCACTTTTGGGAGGCTGATGGATTTGTGCTGCACATCGAAAATCGCCGCCCTGTTCTCATCCGCACCATCTAGCCGCAAAAAAGGCACCAGCCTGAGCTGATGCCTTTTGTTGGCGGAGCATCAGGGAGTCGAACCCTGGCACCGGTCTCCCGGCCTATCGCATTTCGAGTGCGACCTCTTACGACCACTTGAGTAATGCTCCATATTCACAATACAGCTTAATTATTATAGCAAAATCCCGCCTTTCCGTCAACTGGAAAAACAAAAAGCCCGTCCCCTTGTGCTTGACAGGCAGAGCGGGACGTGCTATATTTATTTCAAATTTGAAGTATGTACTCAAAGGAGAACCTATGGCACAGAATCGACAGGATATGGGCAGCGGGCCGGTCAAGCCCCTGCTTTTGCAGCTGATGATACCCGCCGTGGTGGCGCAGGTGGTCAATCTGCTCTATAACATCGTAGACCGCATTTACATCGGCCACATCGAGGGCATTGGCGCGGCGGCGCTGACGGGCGTGGGCCTGTTTGCGCCGATCCTTATGCTCCTGAACGCCTTCGCCATGCTCATCGGCGCGGGCGGTGCGCCCCGCACGGCCATCGCGCTGGGACAGGGCAATAAAAACGAGGCCGAAAAAATCATCGGCAACAGCTTTACCATGCTGCTGTTTTTCGCTGTGGTGCTGACGGCGGGCTTCTATGCCGGTGCGCCCGCCCTGCTGCGGCTCTTCGGTGCCAGCGACGCCACTCTCCCCTATGCGGTGGCCTATGGCCGCATCTACATCCTCGGCTCGGTGTTCGTGCTGCTGGTCATGGGCATGAACCCCTTCATCACGACCCAGGGCTTTGCGAAGATCAGTATGCTCACGACGGTCATCGGCGCAGTCATCAACATCATCCTCGACCCCATCCTGATTTTTGGTCTTGGCTGGGGCGTCCGGGGTGCGGCAGTGGCGACGGTGCTCAGTCAGGCCGTGGGTGCCTGCTGGATATGGAAGTTCCTCACCGGCCCCAAGACCATCCTCAAGCTGCGGAAAGAAAACCTCAAAGTGGAGCGGAACATCATCCTGCCGGTGATGGGGCTGGGCATCTCCACCTTTGTGATGCTCTCCACCGAGAGCCTGCTCTCCATCAGCTTCAGCTCCAGTCTGGCCCGCTACGGCGGTGATGTGGCGGTGGGTGCCATGACGGTGATCACCAGCGCCTCCCAGCTCTGCACCCTGCCCATTCAGGGCATCTGTCAGGGCGGCCAGCCGGTGATGAGCTTCAACTTCGGCGCAGGCAAAAAGCCCCGCGTCAAGGAGGCGTTCCGCTTCCAGCTCACCCTCTGCTTCGGCTATACCACCCTGTTCTGGCTGCTCATGATGCTGGCCCCCGGCGTGGTGGCGGGCATCTTTACCTCGGATGCCGCCCTCATCGAATACACCACATGGGCTATGCGCATCTACATGGCGGGCATCCTCGCCATGGGCGTTCAGATCGCCTGCCAGCAGAGCTTTATGGCGCTGGGGCAGGCCAAAGTCAGCCTCCTGCTGGCCTGTCTGCGCAAGATCATCCTGCTTATCCCGCTGATTTTTATCCTGCCCTGCTTCACGGCAGATAAGTGCTTCGGCGTCTTTCTCGCCGAGCCGGTCAGTGATATTCTGGCAGCGACCATTACAGCCATCACCTTCTTCTCCCGCTTCGACAAGATACTGGACAAGGGTGCCGGGAAGGTATGATTTCACAGGAAATAGAAACAGCCCGCAGGCGGACGAATGCCCAGCCTGCGGGCTGTTTCTGCGTTTAACGATAGTCTATCTCGGAGAGGGTGATGCGGGGCATTTCGGTGTCGGTTTTTTCACACATCTGGTCGATCTGCTCCTGCAGGTAAGGTACCCGGGTGCTGACGTCTTGGAACCTCGGTCCGAGGATGACCTCATCCAGCTGGAGCGGGAAGGGTGTCTGGACGAAAAGCCACGGTTTGTCGCCGTCAGTGTGGAGGATATTGTCCTTCGTCTGGTAGATGACCCGCAGCTCCTGCTCGTAGCTGTAGCTGCTGTCTTTGAAGAGGTAGCGGACCTTGTCCAGAATGTCGTCAAAATAGTGGAGAAGCGACTGGGGGAGTCGGTCTGCGATCTGGGCCAGCTCGTCCAGATGGGCATTGATGCGGGTGCAGCCTTTCTGGACGATTTCCGGGGAGTCGGAAAACCCCTGATTGTCCGAGGGGTCTGCCCGGTAACGACCGTCCGTTTTCCGGAGATAGCAGACACGATACAGCGTGGGGTCGTCATATTTTGTGTTCAGCTTGGACAAGACCCAGTTGATCACAAGGCAGCAGCCACGGGCGTGGTCGCCGTACATCTCCCACATGGGAAGATAATCGATGCGGGGGCTGAAGCATTTGACGAAGACATAGGGAACGTTCAGCTGTTTGCGCCCCTTTTTCTCGGTGTCGTACCTGCCTGCCAGAGCTTTGCGGAGGGTCTGGCCTTCGTTGGGGTCGTTCATGTAGGAGAGATGCATCACCGTCAGCCTGCCCAGACGGTCTTTTTTCTCGCCGGTACACTTCTCGGGCAGCATATAGGAGAAAACTTCGGAGGAGGTGTAGTAGGCGATGAGGCGGGAGCTGTCCTCTGCGCTCAGCTCCGTGAGGAGAAGGTCGGACAGATGTGCCGCCTTGACCAGCTGCAGGTAGTCGTCATAGGAAAGCGTGTTGGGGTCGATGGTAAGCTGGTGAGCGGCGCTGGCCAGCGGTTGGAAGGGTGTGCCTTTCAGCAGGGCTACTTTCCGAATGACAAGATCTTTTTTCGCCCGGCTGTGGCCGGGGTCGTCGGCAAGCCGCGCAAGCTCAGTGATGAGAAGCTTCTGCGTCAGCACGATCGTCATCAGAGCGACGATGCGCTTTTGACCAAACGAACTTTCCATCAGATCGTGGGCGAGATGTGCATATTCAGCAACGAGGGAAAGAAGCTCGCTGCTGGCCTTTTCTTCGGACGGGAATACGCGAGACGGGAACACGAGGATCTTGTTGTAGAGTTGCATAAAGCGAGAACGGAGGTAGCTTGGGGAAATATAAAAGTTTCCCCGCGCAAGATCGGCCAGAGTTTCGTATTCCTGATCGAATTCGACGGAATAATTCTTGGCGAGCTTAGAGGACGCAGAACGATCGACATGCCATTTTAAGGTCGGCAGACTGTAAAATTTGAGCGCAGCAGAAATATTGTTGTCAAGAAAAAGAAAGCGATCGCCCATTTTGATGTAGAGCGCATCGAAATTGAAGATCTGGTCTTCGGAAGGGTATTCGCCCTCGTTGGCGGCCCGATTCCATTCGACGACTTCGTCGTACACCCGCTTGTCACAGCCGTAAAAAAGCATGGCCTCCATAAAAGCAAAGAGCGTTTCCTTGCTTCCGGAGCCGTATTTGACGCAGAAGCAGTAATGGGAAAAATCCTCACTAAGCTCCCACAACAGGGTCGCATGGTCACGGGAAAAGCGCTGGGACGATGTGATTGCTTCGAGTTCTTTTAGAACATACACGGTGTGGGCTAGGGCGTTCGTGTCATCGTCGTCATAAAATCCGAACTCGTCGTGCATATAGTCCTCGGAGCTTGGCGGGATGGTATCCATGAACGCTGGGTGAGGGTTCAGCTGCAGCGCTGCCTCATAGATCGATTTATCGTACTCGAATTCCAGCAGTGGATATTTCATCTTTTCGTCCGGCATGGAGCATCCTCCTTCTTACATCCTTTCAGTGAGCATTCCGCACATGACTTCCACGCACGGTGGGTCGAACGCATGTCCGGCACACTCGCGGAGGGCCGCAGCGATTTGGGCGTCCGTCTCGCCCCGGCGGCGGTGGCGGTCGGTGAAGTCGGCCACAGCGAGGATGCGGGACAGCACCGCTATCTCTCCGCTTTCCAGCAGCTCCACCACGGCCTTGACCGCAACAGGCCCATGACGATAAGGGCCGGGTTTGCGAACATGACCAGATGCTTTTCGTAATGATACGCTTCCTTGAGAAGGGACCAGATGCGGTAAAGCATGAAAACATCGCCTCCGAATGGGCCGCGCGGGCGGCTGGCTGCTGTATCTTTATAATATTACGACATTTTTATACAATATCATTATACAATGAAATCCGGACGATGAACAGATGGAATTTCAGAATGACTGTATGCATCAAAAATACATCAGCAAAGAATTTTGGATACACGAGCTAAGAATCGAAAGGAAGGCTTGCAGAAGGCTTCAAAAACTAATCAAACGGGTCACTTTGTACAAACATTGCCTGAAAAATTTGTGCTTGAATCTAATTGCGGGATGAGAAAATATGCGCTATCATAATATCCAAAGGCGACCCGTATACGGAAGGAATGGCGCTGTGAGCAAAGCATGGCGCTGCCATAATACGGATAAACGCAACGTGAATCGGAGGTAACAAGAAATAAAAAAGATCTCTCGTCGTGACTTCCTCGCAGCTTCTGCTGCTGTGGGTGCAGCTGGCGTCCTGACCGCCTGCGGCGGTTCTTCCAGCAGCACTGCCACCTCTACCGCAGCTTCCACTGCTGCCAGCGCCGCTGCCGGCGGCAAGTCCACCGATTACCCCACCAAGGGTATTTCCGTCATCTGCCCCTGGTCTGCAGGCGGCGGCACGGACTCCTGCCTGCGCGCATTCTGCGAGGCTATGGGCAAGAACCTGGGCGTCACCCTGACCGTCGATAACCAGACTGGCGGCGGCGGCATCCTGGGCCATCAGGCGATCGCAGATGCCAACACCGACGGCTACACCATCGGTATGATCACCTTCGAGCTGGCTACCTACAAGAAGCTGGGCACCAGTGAACTGACCTGGGAGAATTACGCTCCCCTGTGCCGCGTCAACACCGACGCAGCTGCCATCACCGTCGGCGCAAAGTGGGCTGCTGACAACGGCATCACCGACCTGCCCGGTTTCATTGATTACTGCAAGGCTCACCCCGGTGAGGTGCAGATGGGCGGTTCTTCCAACGCTTCTGTCTGGCACATCGCTGGCGGCTACCTGATGAGCGCTACCGGCATCGACATCCAGATGATCACCTATCAGGAAGGCGCTGCTACCGCTGTCCAGAACGCAGCCGGCGGCTTCATTCAGGGCGTTACCGTCTCTCTGGCCGAAGCTCGCAGCTTCATCGAGTCCGGCGACCTGATCTGCCTGGGCGTCATGGACGAAGAGCGCAACCCCGTCTTCCCCGATGTTCCTACCTGTAAGGAGCAGGGCTACGACATCACCTACTACACCCAGCGCGGTATGGCCGCTCCTCTGGGCGTTGATGATGCCATCATGACCCGTCTGGAAGAGGCCTGCGCCGCTGCCATCGAGGATCCTGACTTCGTGACCTTTATGAACAACAACGGTCAGGCGATCTCCTATCTGGATGCACAGGGCTATGCTGACTACCTGAAGCAGGCTGCTGTCGATGTCGCAGCTGCTATGGACGCTGTCGGCCTCTGATTTGTCTCTCTGAGTATTTGCTGGGGCAGGCAGTTCATGCCTGCCCTTTTTTATGAGAAGATATAGAGAGGAGGAACCCCTTTTGAACAAAGACAAAATGAAAACGATGGCCTTCTCCAATCTGGTAGGCTCCATCATTTTCCTTGCGATCGGCATCTGGGCATGGTTCCAGACCGATAATTTCCCTGAGGTGGCCAACACCTATGTGCAGGCTTCTACCTTCCCCCGCGTCATGATCGTGGGTATGCTCATCTTCTCGGTGGTCCTGCTCATCCAGTCCATCTTCAAGCTGATGGGTACCATGAAGCCCACCGACCCCGTTGCTGTCGAAGTCGGCACCCTGAATCCCCTCAAGGATAAGGGCGTGGCCGCTGCTTACCTCGTCATGCTCCTCTGTGTGCTGTTCGCGGCTCTGTTCAAGAGCTGCGGCTACATCCTGTGCGCTGTGGTGCTCTCGATGATCATCATGTTCCTCATCGGCAAGCGCAACTGGGTGCAGATGGTCCTTGTGAGCGTTCTGGTGCCGCTGCTGATGTGGCTGGTGTTCTACAAGGTGCTTACCGTCAATAT
>OGPM01000725.1_pt1 | contig 32321 bp, 22 predicted proteins | sample 1552961 | NCBI WGS metagenome assembly OGPM01 (sample SAMEA2580304, study PRJEB22360) | human gut metagenome | biome: human gut; feature: human-associated habitat; material: faeces | place: Denmark | collected 2008/2010
TTCCGCTGTGGAACGACAACGTCGCCGCCGCGTCCGCGACGAACGTGAAGAACGTATCGTTCGATTACACCAATCTGCCTACCTACAACACCATCACTAAGTGATGTTTCTGGCCGGCGGACGAACGATTCGCCGGCCATATAGGGAGCTCAAGTACAGTGGGGTTCGAATCCTTCATGGATTCGAACCCCACTGTACTTTTGTGGCTTGTTTTGCCGGTTTGCCACTACGGCATCAACTCTGCACGTAGCTGCCCTTCGGAGACTTCCAACCGCAGTTCATCATCTCGCTATTGAACACCATTGCGCCTTCACCATGAGCCGGAACGACGATCATACCGCCATCTCCATGATGACGGGCGACACCATCCAGCGCCGCCTTCGCAGCCTCGATCGGCTCCTCCTTGGCGTACAGAACACGATCGGAAACCTGATGCGCAGCGACTTCCTTGACGAACGCTTCACCGATGCCGGTGCAGGAGATCGCGACGGAATCGTTGTTGGCATAGGTACCACAGCCCGGCAGAGGCGAATCGCCGACGCGTCCCGGCATCTGGTTGGTGATGCCACCGGTGGAGGTGCCGGCAGCGATGTTGCCGGACGAGTCACGGGCGACAGCGCCGATGGTGCCATGCTTCTCCCATTCATCGCCGTTGGATTGCGCCTCGCGCAAGGATTCCTGACGTGCTGGAGTGATGAAATATTCACTGTCGCACAGTTCGATTCCCCACTCCTTAAGCAAATCATTACCGGGCTTGGCAAACATGACATGCTTGGTCTTTTCCTTGATGGCACGCGCTACGTTGATCGGATTCTTAGACGTGGTCAGACCGCACGCGGAACCGACCTCGCCATCGACACCGGTCATCAGGCAGGAATCCATGGATACGATGCCTTCGCTCGTCAATGCAGCGCCACGACCAGCGTTGAACTCCGGAGCATCCTCCATAACACGGATAGCCGCGCACACGGCATCCTCCGCCGGCGCCCCCTGCTCCAGCAGCGCATAGCCAGCTTCAAGAGCCCTGTTCAAATCCTGCTCCACCTGGGCACGACGTTCCGGCGTATCCTTTTTGCCACGATTGCCGGCACCCGCGTGAATCACCAGCAGAATCCCGTCCGGATCAGCTTGGGCGATGTGGACCGTCGACTGAGGCAGTGCAGCTTCGTTCATTGATATCTTCTCCACTCCATTTTTATTGATTATTCGCAGATATCTTACGTCGTCCTTCGATAAGAAATGACCGAACACGCAGAAATACGTCAATTAGACCGCGTAAAGTCAATTGAACCCGCAAAAGAGACGGACGGCGAAAGGACGGGGCGCATATGGCTCACAGGACGGCAATGATCGACGTCGGCGGCGGTTTCCGCGCGATCTACGGTGCGGGCGTGATGGACCGCATGCTTGAGGACGGCATCAGCGTCGACCACTGCTATGGTGTTTCCGCCGGCAGCGCCAACATGGTTTCGTTCATCGCGAAGCAGCATGGGCGCAACCACACGTTCTACACGCAGTACGCGTTCCGCAAGGAATACGCGAGCTTCGACAGCTATGTCAAGAACCATAATTTCGCCAACCTCGATTACGTGTATAGCACGCTCAGCAATCATGATGGCGAAAATCCGGTTGACTACGCGGCTTTCGAAGCCAACCCGACCGGTTTCACCGTGGTTGCGTGCAACGCCGAAGACGGCTCCACGAAGTATTTCGGCAAATCCGACGTGGGCTACGACAATTTCGACATCCTGAAGGCGTCATCAGCGGTGCCGGTAGCTTGCGAACCGTATGCGATCGATGGCGTCCCCTATTACGACGGCGGCATCGCCGATCCGATTCCGGTGCAGAAGGCCATCGATGACGGCTACGACCGTATCGTGGTGATACTCACCCGTCCGAAAGACACCGTACGCGAACAGAAGAGGGACATCGGCCCGGCCAGGATTTTGAAGCGCAGCCACCCCGAAGCCGCGGAAAAACTGCTCAACCGTTATCAGACGTACAACGACGAAGTGGCGCTGGCCAAGGAATACGAGCAGGACGGCCGCGTGCTCATCCTCGCGCCGGAAAGCCTGTACGGCCTGAACACGTTGAGCAAGTCGTTCGAAGGTTTGGAACGCATGTACCGCGCGGGCTATGCGGCGGCCGAGGCCATCCCCGCATTCCTAAAAAGCTGAGCACTACCCTCATATGAACACTCCAGCCGATAGCAACACGCGTGAAAACGCCAACACGAACACCGACATCAGCATCACCGCGAATGCCACGGGATTCAGCACGAAAACACTGAACCCGCAGATTCTGGTGACCTTGTGGAACGTGGAGCGTTTGGGCTCGTTCTCCGCGGTCGCGCGTGAAACCGGATGGTCGCAACCGGCCATCAGCCAGCAGATCCGCAAGATCGAACGCGAACTTGACGCAAAACTCGTGCAGCGCACGTCGCATGGCGTGGAATTGACTCCGATCGGCCGTATTCTGGCACGTCACGGGCAGCTTATCGACAATCGCGTCACCCAAGCCGTCAAAGATGTGGAAGAGTACCAGCGCAACGGATCGACGCATATTCGTTTGGTCGCTCCCCCATCGGTATGTTCGTCGTTCGTGGCACGCGTGCTCGTGCATATCAGCAAAACGTCCGACATTCGCGTGAGCCTCATGCAGATGGAGCCGCCTGAGGCCATGGAGGCGTTGGAACAGGGGCTTGCCGATTGCGCGATCATCTTCCAATACAATTCACTCCCCGCTTTGGCCGGACCGGACGATTTGGAAGTCGCTCCTTTCGGTGTCGATCCGCTGATGCTGCTGATCGGCGCGAACAATGCGATCGCGCGCCAGTACGAAAGCTCGCACCTGCCGGTCCAATTGGTTTCGGCACGCAGCGAACAGTGGATCGCCGGCTGCGAAACCTGCCAGGCGAATCTGGTGTCGTTGGCGCGTGCCGCCGGCTTCACACCGGAAATCACACATTCGACCGACGATTTTTGGGCCACGCAGAATCTGGTGGAAGTCGGCATGGGCGTCTCGATCATATCTCGCTTAGCCACAACCGCTGGAATCCAACCCGATTTGGCCGCACTGCCAATCGCCGACAACAACGCATTCCGCACAGTCTGTTTCGTCACAAGAAAAGCGGACGACCGACCGGCAGTGACCCGCGTCAAAGACGAAATCGAAAGGGCGTCACACCAGTATTTGGAAAACATCTGATTCGCTTCTGATTCCCTGATTGCGGAATGCTGATGCGAGCGAATGTTTCTTGTATTTTTCAGCATCGACATGATCAGATTAATAATTGAATAGCAAAAGCATCTGATATAAGAAAACTTCATAACAGTCTTCGTATTCAACACAAGAACACACTATTCCCGCAACCAACGGTACGGCATGCTGGAACCATGGAAGAAATCACGGAAATGAAGCATCGTACCGATTCCGGCTTTGACGCCGACGCCATCGACCACACCACCGCAGCCGACCTCGCCGAAGTTGGCTCCGACAAATGGACACGCTACCCCGGCTGCATCGGCGCATTCATCGCCGAAATGGACTACGGCCTAGCCCCATGCATTCAGAAAGCCATCGACAATGCCTGCGATCATTGCAAGCTCGGCTACATCCCAGAACCTTGGAAGCAGCGCGTGGCAGAAGCCTGCGCAGACTGGCAGCGCTCGCATTACGGGTGGAATGTGGACCCCAGTATCATTCGCGTGGTTCCCGACGTGCTTGAAGCGTACGAGATTTTCCTGCGCGAACTGGTAGGCGCTGGTAATAGCGTAATCGTGCCAACGCCGGCTTACATGCCGTTTCTGAGTGTGCCGAAACTATATGACGTCAACGTGATCGAAATCGAAATGCTGCAAAGCGGCGACGCCGAAACCGGAGAGGCGCAATGGGTGTTCGACTTCGACGCCATCGAACGCGCGTTTGCGGCCGGATGCCATGCGTTCGTGCTCTGCAACCCGCACAACCCGATCGGCAAAGTGCTCACCTTGGAAGAGGAGCTGCGTCTGAGCGATCTTGCGGCACAGTATGACGTGCGTATTTTCAATGATGAGATTCATGCGCCGTTCGTGTTCGAAGGCAAGCACATTCCGTTCCCCACCATCAGCGAGCAGGCCGCATTACAGTCGATGACCGCTACCAGCGCGTCGAAGTCGTTCAATATTCCGGGCACGAAGTGCGCGCAGGTGCTGCTTACCAATCCTGCGGATCGTGACATGTGGGCGGTCAAGGCGGAGTGGAGCGAACATCAGACCGCCACCATCGGCGCAATCGCCACCACCACCGCATATAACGAAGGTGATCCGTGGTTCCAGGACGCGTTCGCCTACGTGCGTAGGAATATTGCCCTGTTCGATGAGCAGATGCGTGAGCGGTTCGCCGGAATCGGCTATATCAAGCCTCAAGGCACGTATATCGCATGGCTTGATTTTGGTCCGCTTGGCATCGAAGACCCGGCCACATACTTCCTTGAGAAAGCGCAAGTGGCGCTAACCGATGGACGCTCATGCGGCGAGGCAGGTGTCGGATGCGTGCGCGTGAACGTGGCAATGCCCTATCCGCTGCTGGTCGAATGCCTGGACCGCATGTTCAACGCATTGCACGCCGACGGATTATTGTAGGATCCGACTCATACTTCACATTCTCTTCGACCAGCGGCAGCATGACGGTGAACGCCCCCTCGTTAGAACGAGAAGGCTTATAAAGCATATTGCTTTAAGTAAATACCCCAAGAGTACGGCAACACTCTTGGGGTATTTTCATCAGGCGGAACCCCGCCAAACAAGTTCGAATAAACAAAATCCCGGCCGCAAAAGCAACCGGGACAATGTTCAAGCGTCAACGAGATCGCGCGCTATCGCATGGCGTATCACGTCATCACGCCCAACACCCAACCGCCTAGCTTTCGCGTCAACCAACGCCAACATGTCCGCGGAAACACCCAACGAGACAATATCGGGATAATCGGCGTCCACTGGAAAATAGGACCATGCATCACAGGTCCCCTACTTCCACCGTAATCGCCACGTTCGGCGGCTTCGCCCCAACGGTCAAACTCGGCATCACTAATCACAACACACCTCCCACTCGGTAACTTCACGCAAAAACTTAGCCGTGGCCGGCATAGCATGGAATATAACCCAATGGTCAACGTCGTTTCAATCCACGCTCTCCGTGAGGAGAGCGACCCGGTCACGCTTCGCTTGACCAAACGGTCTAAAAATTTCAATCCACACTCCCCTTGCGGGGAGCGACCTGTGCACGTATCCACGCACGTTGTCGACGAAATTTCAATCCACACTCCCCTTGCGGGGAGCGACCGAAGCGTTCGGCGCGCCGGTCCAGTACGTGTAATTTCAATCCACACTCCCCTTGCGGGGAGCGACTCAATTCGGCGGCGCCACTATTGAAACCGGACTTATTTCAATCCACACTCCCCTTGCGGGGAGCGACCCGCATGGACGAACTCTGCCGCGACACGATCAAATTTCAATCCACACTCCCCTTGCGGGGAGCGACAAGGCTTGTTCTGCATCGATTGGGAATCCAACGAATTTCAATCCACACTCCCCTTGCGGGGAGCGACTTTCATATGTTTCCTCCTTTTGATGGTTTTTTATGCATTTCAATCCACACTCCCCTTGCGGGGAGCGACACGTGCCGCCACGATAAGTAATCACGTCCATAGTATTTCAATCCACACTCCCCTTGCGGGGAGCGACAGTGCCAGCTGGCCTTCCGCCTGAGGAGGTAATATTTCAATCCACACTCCCCTTGCGGGGAGCGACCGACCTTCAGGATGCGTTTGGCTTCATCCACGGTATTTCAATCCACACTCCCCTTGCGGGGAGCGACTCCTGGCTTTTGGTGATCGGAAGTCTTGAGACCGATTTCAATCCACACTCCCCTTGCGGGGAGCGACACATGACGATGTGTGGGATTATTCAACAGAATTGATTTCAATCCACACTCCCCTTGCGGGGAGCGACCTGGTCGTTGACGTTGCTGCGGGTCTGCTGGATATTTCAATCCACACTCCCCTTGCGGGGAGCGACCGTTTGCGTTGCGGGAGCCATATCCACAACATTCAATTTCAATCCACACTCCCCTTGCGGGGAGCGACTTGGCGGCAATGCCGGATAGGGTGTCTCCAGGCTATTTCAATCCACACTCCCCTTGCGGGGAGCGACGTCGGCGGCGGCCACCGCCCTGCGCGCCTGGGCCATATTTCAATCCACACTCCCCTTGCGGGGAGCGACACCGCATACAAGGCCATGCGCCAGGAACGCAAGATTTCAATCCACACTCCCCTTGCGGGGAGCGACCTGGTCGGAGGAATCATGATGTATGGTCTCACCATTTCAATCCACACTCCCCTTGCGGGGAGCGACCTGCCTGACAGGCAGACCCTCGAGGTCACCGACCTATTTCAATCCACACTCCCCTTGCGGGGAGCGACTCTATCGAATGCGCCGGTTTGATGATGCGATCATGATTTCAATCCACACTCCCCTTGCGGGGAGCGACCCTCACCGTCCGGCTGATAGTCGCTCCAATCGTATTTCAATCCACACTCCCCTTGCGGGGAGCGACAGCTCACTGATTTTCTGCAAATGACAAACATACTATTTCAATCCACACTCCCCTTGCGGGGAGCGACTGGGGGCTACCCGAACCATACGACGGCAAATATATTTCAATCCACACTCCCCTTGCGGGGAGCGACACGAGTGCGACGATGATGGCGCAGATGCCGGTGATATTTCAATCCACACTCCCCTTGCGGGGAGCGACCGCCGCCAGCGGCAGTATTCGACACTCCAGCAGATTTCAATCCACACTCCCCTTGCGGGGAGCGACGCCATGAATCTTTGGAGCGGACACGTCAACAAATTTCAATCCACACTCCCCTTGCGGGGAGCGACTTCCATGGCAAAGTGAAATCAGCGATATCAGCCGTATTTCAATCCACACTCCCCTTGCGGGGAGCGACGAAAATATCTCAAGGAACCTATACAAGTTGTGTGATTTCAATCCACACTCCCCTTGCGGGGAGCGACGTTGAGCAAGTCGCGCCATGCCATGCTGACATTGATTTCAATCCACACTCCCCTTGCGGGGAGCGACTAAGGGGATGGAATTGGTTGACGGCGACTTTATGATTTCAATCCACACTCCCCTTGCGGGGAGCGACCGCAGAAATGAGACATTTTTGACCAAATAATAATTCAAGCAAAACCTCATCTCGGCTGATACACATATTACATCAGTTCCCCGCCGACCCAAATACGTCCAAATGCAAAGATCAAACTCTATCTGACTACACTTTTCGATTATCAAACAACAATCCGAAATTACATCAGAGTTCCAGTTTTAATTTCCTCCGCACAAAAAAGGTGCGAACCTACCTGTAACTCATGACTGCTTCAGGGTCGCACTGCATGTCGTTTAGAAGTCATACCATCATGACTCCATCAACGGGAACATGACGTTGAACACCTAAGTGTTCAATGCGCCGTGAATAGTTCGTTCCCAAATTGTAATATCTCAAACTATCCGTTTTGACATCGATGATGCTCAACAGATCATGCTTAAGCGTAAGATACTCCGCAGAAGTAACGCTACATTCGAAAACGCTATTTTGCACGCGTTGCCCATATTTCATGCAGCTTTTTGCCACTAAACGTAGACGCCTTTTACCAGCGGATGTTTCAGTATTCACATCATATGTCACCACAACAAGCATCAGTCATCTCCTTCATCAGCGGCTTCACGGCCTATCACTTCCACATGAATGGCGGGTAAGCGTCTATATCCCCACGAATAGCTCTTGCCAGCAACAAAGCTTGAACATATGGAATCAAGCCCCACGGCATCTTTTCTCCCAAGAACGGATGAGTAATCACTTCTTGTTTGCGCTTCTGCCAAGCAGCCAATACGGTTTTCCGCCCAGCGTCATTAAGGAATACGCCACCATTCTCTCGCTGCTCAAAATCACCAGCTGAAATACTCCCAAGATTGACCAGAGTTAGCGCAAATCGATCAGCAAGAGCAGGACGAAACTCCTCCATGAGATCTAAGGCTAAGGACGGTCGACCAGGTCGATCTACATGCAAGAAACCTACATATGGATCAAGCCCCACCCCTTGCAGTGCAGCAAGGCAATCCCCTGTAAGCAAGGAGTAGGAAAACGACAACAGTGCATTCATACGATCAAGTGGTGGCCTGCGACTGCGCTGTTCAAAGAAGAAATCATCTTTTGAGCGGAGAATCAAATCGTCGAATGCATAGAAATAATCCTTGGCAGCTAAACCTTCCAGACCTCGGATGGCATCAACATCGTTGCAACCAGACACCTGCTTTAGATATCCAGACAGAGCCCGGCTTTGACCGCTAAGCCTTTCAACATTGACACGTAAATTATGGTCACGTTTGGTACGCTCCAGCACCCAACGACTGTTGAAAATCTTTCCAATGACAAAAGAACGAGCGAATCTAGCTGAGGAATCTGTATCATCGGCAAAACGGTACTGAGAACGCCGCAGCAACACATTACGATTATTCTCACCGAGAATCGAACAAAGGTATCTGCCTCTCGGCGTATAAAAAGACAATCCCGTGCCGGTCTGCGCACATTGGCCCATTAGCGCAGGAGATGCACCTTTGTAGGAGAAACTCAAAATCTGTTCCAATGAACGCAGTGGAATCTTGGCCAATGCCGTTTTATCACGTTGCACGACAACATTGTCGTTCTCCAATGAGAGATAAACGTCTTCACTGGTAACAAATAAGGTGTTCAACAATTGCTTCATGACGTTTCCTCATTCACGTAAGCATGTATGTACTGCTCGGCCGATTTTGCTTTTAACAGCTCCGGCAGGCAAATGTCTTTCAACGAACATGCGCTGCATGCCTTCCGCGGCTTTACGCGAGGAGTATGTCCTCTCGAAAACAACTGGTGCATTTCTTGAACCATGGCTACCACTGTGCCACGAAGTTCCTCTGTTAACTCCACTCGTTCACGTCGCCGTGTCCGCTGATAGAACAAGGCTCCTTCAACAATCTCGCATGAAAGCATTTCCTCCAGGCACATGGCTTCAGCGCACAGTTGCAGACGGTCAGCATCCACGGTTTTAGATTGCCCATGCTTGTATTCGATAGGATATGCGCTCCATAGCCCATTCCTGCCCTGTAGAGGAACACCATCATCGGACTGATGGAATTCCACGACATCACAAGCACCTGTAAGACCAAGATGACGCGAGAACACACGCAAATCTCGCATAATGAGGGCATCTCCACGAGATTCAGACTGCTCATAATCATGCGCACGCTCATGCTCAAGATGACCGGCAGTGGTGAGATAGTTCTCCTGCCACTGCTGCTCAATATGAATCAACGCCCACTGCCGGCGACAGAATGCAAAGTGCTGGAGGCCAGACAGGGCCAGCCAGTCTTCTTCTGGATATTCGCTATGCCCTGTCATAGTTTGCTCCTCTAATCAAGATGAGTCGCTTCAGCGACCTTCAAGAATTTCGTATTCCAGATTTGGAATCTCGCTTTCGTCAACAGTCACTATGCCGTCTGCAGTCACATTTACGGCACGATGAACCTTGGCCGAAGAATACTGACCGCCCTTGCAATTATGCGTAAACCACACAACCTTCAGCACCTCCATGGATCCCGACGGCCGCGCAGAGCTCTCATCATTCTCGAAAAGAGTGGTCAGCGCTTGCTTGATTTTTTCAGCGTCTTCATCGGAGAAACCAGTCTTCTGCGCCAGCTGAGCGCTGATGCTGCCAAATGTCTTGTAGACTTCCCTACCTGAAACACGATATTTCATGCCCATAGTGGCGGAATCCTTCTTGCCAGAATCCGTCGTCTCGCTGTTGACCGACTTGGTGATCTGGACGTCATCAATCGCAATTGGTTCCAAAGAAAATGCTGATTGGATACTCACCGGACCACGCACGCCCAATGAGACCCCGTCGACGTCCTTACCTTTCTTGAAAGCAAACACCTGACCGAACGCACGCACGTCCAACCATTGACCACAGACCTCATCGAACACCACATTCTTCTGTTTCTGCTCATCTTTGGTCAACGTCTTAAGATAGTCATTGAAGCGAGCAGACAACGACGGCTCCTCATCATCGGCCCGATCTGACGACTGAACGAAAATCGTTTCTCCCTTGTCCTGCAGACGATTACGGATTTTCCGTTTCAATGCGACATCAGACACCTCACCGAAACCATCGGATGTGGTTCGAGGACGGTTGCCGTTGAGAGGATCCCCATTGGGATTGGCATTCGACACGGCAAACACCAGAGCGAAATCGATTTTCTTGCTGAGACTGGTCATTGCGACTCCTTAATAGAATAATTGGTTGGTGAATTGACCGTGTGTGTCAATTGTTGTTTTCTCGGTTTTTCGCTTCCGCCGCGCGTTCCAAATATCGACGCTGATGGGAATAGCCAAGCAAAAAGAGCGGGGACAACGGCCGATTGTCTTCATAATCTCCTGCATGGAACAAAGACATAACCTCATCAACGTCATTCTGGAACCATGGAGCTCCATTAGCAGCCTTGAGGTAGGGAACCAATTGTTTCATCAATGTTCCCCAAGTAGCATATGGTTTTGATGTGAAATTGCTCATCAGCTTGACCGCATTCGTCGGCCTCGTGCCGTCAATGCCTTGCTTGTACATCGCTCTATGCTCGAAATGATCTGCCAATGCCAACAATCGCCCGTATAGATAATCTCGATCTGTTCTGGCGGCATCCAATTCCATGGTTACCTCTTTCTGTTCAGGATTGCTATTGCTTTGCGTTATGAAATATTGCTTCCACAGGCTGCAGGCAATTTCCAACTGTCTGTTCCACGTCTTCAGATCGGCATACCCAAGCGGCCTAGTCACCTTGTGATACGAAGCGTCCAGAATGGAACGAGGCAACGTCTTATCCCCGAACATGCATTCCACCAATCGCTTCTTCACATTCTTAGCGAATCGCTTGTATTCATCACTGGAGCGATCGGCGATATCGCTCGCGCAACTAATAATGTCGTTGAAAGACGGAGCACCAATGAATCGGACGACTTTTGTCGTTCCATCCGACGTATCGATATGCGTCAGATGCCATGCCACCGACTCATGCCAACGCATGATGCTTTCAATATATTCACTCTCCTGCAACTCCCGATAGAAGGTGACGCTGAGACGGCCAGATGTGGCGGCGTCCAAGATGGCAATCGTCATCTTGCTATTGTGCCGTTTGAGGAAATTACCGTTGCCGTATCCACGAAGAAACTTGGAAAAGCGCTCAGCATAATCGATATCCGTGACCTGAGCTGCATATACTACAGGATTCACGGTTTCGTCATCGATTTGAGGAAATAACTCTTCAAAGGCATCGCAAGTATCCTTAGAGTCCATCTGTGGATCGACAACAAGTTCCACGGGATGATCAATGGACCAGATGATGATCTCCTGAGAACCTGTCTTCAAACCATGGTTATTCGCAAGCCAACGAAGCGTCACATATAGTTTTTGCACAGTGTCAGCGTCAAGCCATAGAGCTTCTGTCTTATCAATGAAGCGTCCACGAAAAGTGCAGTTTTTGTCATCGTTGGCTGATATCAATTTTGCATTGGCGGCGCCACTTGCAGTCACGATATTCTTGGGATAATTCATCGTAAAGTTTTGGAAGGTACGACCAAACATATCAAACCCTCCAACACCTATTTTTTGCCTCGTTCATGCTGATAGTTAATCCAACGATTACGCAGCTCATCGTCTTCTGCGACATTCGGATTGCTTTCGCCGAATTGAACATGGAAACAGACGCCGGCAGCTTTGTCTTTGCTTGCACTCAATTGCAACCCCTGCCGTGTCGCATCTTCAATGATGCTGTTCTGGCTAACATAGCGATAAATCGCATTGAGCTTGACGTTGTCTCCACGCCAGTTATCTAATTGTTCAAGGTACTTATCCGTACGCTGTGAATCACATGCGCTATCAACGTACTGAAGTTGATCGCACAATGGATGCGGTACCGGCTGGGTCCCCGACCTTCCCATGGATTCCTCTGTACATGGGATGATTATCCACCGCCCATTCTTTGTTTTTTCGATGGGTGCGCAAAGATTCCCATGCTCATCTAAAGTAACATCAATCGTTACTTTTAAAGTAGTGTGATAAAGTGGCAATAATGCTTTAAGCACAGGATTTCCAAGGTCATCGGGTGCCCCAGACGGTATCAGACCTGTCGCAGGCTTGATAACCTCATGCGTATCCAAAAGATTCGACCATAGACTCATGATTCCTCCTGCGCAACGGGACTCATGCTGTTACCGATAACAAAAGGTTTGACCTGCCGATTTTTGCGAATGACCCGTCGGTCAAGCGCCTGTGACTCAGGCCGAGGAAACTCGATGACTCCGTCACACATCGTCGGAGCCCAAAACCTTGCGATGAAATCATGGTCCGGGTTCTCATCGGGATAAATAAACCCATGAAACATATATCCGAGACTCCAATCACCGTAATCATCATAGAACCCTTCACCAGAGCCGAACTCGCATGGTTCGACATATCCCTGACATTCACGAGTGCCGAGGAATACATCGCGTCGCCCTCCCCGTTCCACCGAACGCTTGGCAATCTCATGATGCTTGTTCTCATTACGGTCTGCTGCAAGATCCTCACGCTGCTCATTCCACTCGAAATGAGCCAGCACCTGATAACTTACATCTTTGAGATAGGTGTAGTAAGAAAGATCGTTCAATACTCCCTTCTTCTTCGGCTGCATCACAACGGTCCGGATACCCTTGCCTTCCGTCTGAATCTTATTCATGACTCGGACCGCATCGATGACCCATGTGATAGTCGGCTTCCAGTACACACTTTCAGTGATGCCTTTCAAAGCCTGATACGTTGGTACCTGATAGGAATATTTCTCACCGCCCACACGGGTTACCACTTCGGAAAATAAGGCATATCTGCCATATACCTTGTACTCAATCGAATTTCGATGTCGCTTAATCGGAACCTCCACGGCTCCTCCTTTCGCAATGGTCCCTGCCGTTGTTTTCGTCCAATCATCCAACGTCTGAACGGTCAGGCTGGAATCATGTCGGATCGGACACGTTCCGGCGCCACATCTATATTCCCCGGCCATGTCGGCGCGCCAGCCACAAGCCGAACCTGACTAAACAAGGCATCATCGCGAAGCGCTTTGAACATTCCGTGGTCAAGATAACCGGACATATCGAATATGCCCGCGGCTCCATCGGAACATTTCATCTGCAACCGATATCCCGGTAGAGGCCTGCACTCTGTCACATCGCATAAATAGTCAAGAAATGACATCATCCCTCCTCATCTCAATGGATCTATGGGATACGGCCGCTCGCCATCATGAGCAATATCCCACGATGCACGAAGCTCATCCTCATGCAAAGTGGCCCAACCGACGAACAGCCGATGCTGTTTCTTGGGTAACCCGCCTGAGAGCAACTCCGTCCAAAGAATATACGGCCTTATTCCCTTGATATTCCACATGAACATGTGGAGGATTATGGTCATCGGCGTACATACGGACGACAATCCCGAAGAACATGCTGATTATCGGCATCATCGTCACCTCCCTGTCATCACATACAACATTTTAGCGAAGTCTTCGCTACAGACATGCGCTCTTCTTAATCTGCTCATCGATTTTCCGACCATTGCACTCGATCAACCGCACCAGTTACACGAAAATTCCTTCCTGGCTGCGATCAACGACCACGCCATAACGCTCGTCATAATGCGCCGTATCCAAGGCATACACACCGAAGTTATCATCGGCCAAGTAGATCGCGCCTATCTCACTGAGCTTCTTGAAATCATGGTCGAAAAGAGAAACTGTGTATTCTTGAAGCTTCCTCAATGTCCGGATACGGGCGTCCCAATCTCTCCGAGACAATTCGTCAAGCAAATCCGACGATCGGCCATAGGACACCACCACATCATGCCCGCCTCGGACAATCACATGAAAAGAGTTCCCTACCGTTTTGAAAGACTGTGCGAAACAATAGGGATATTTCGAATGAGCATTGCTTCTATGAGCGTAATTCCCTCTTCCCAATAGATTGGTTGAAAGCAAATCATATGCTGTGTTTCTTACATCAATTGGATAATCCATGGCTCCATGTTTCTGCCGCTTAAGGAAGTATCGATAATATTCGTCGATTATTTTCTCATCAAGAAAATCTTCACCAGGATGTTCACGGGCAAGCTGCTGAGCGATGTCCTTACCTGTTTGGATATCCGGCAACATGGAGAGATTCTCGCCCCTGATGGAATATACAAACACATCCTTCGGCGTTGCGGATTCTCCGTTCCTATTGCACCGACCCGCCGCCTGCAGGATACTGTCGAGACCGGTCATGGCGCGAACCACACACGCAAAAGACAGGTCGACACCAGCTTCAATCAGCTGAGTGCTCACGCAGATCACCGGCTTCTGTGTGGCAAGCATTTCCATGACCCTATTTAGGGCATCGGTACGATGTCTGCCACACATCGAAGTACTCAGGTGTACAAGCTTGAATTCACTCTCCGCATCCAGATCGTGCAGATGTTGAAAGACATCACGTGCCTCTCTCTTCAAATTTACGATTGCCAGACAATTTCCATGCTCACGAGCGTGTGCGAGCACCGCCTCAGCAAATTCCAAGCAATCTTTATCCATGTTGTCCCCCGGCATAACGATATTCGTACGCCTGAGCTTGTTGAAAAGCTTCAAGTCTCCGCTAATCAAATCTGGTTTATCGGACAACAAAAGATTCTCTCTGTCGGTTTTCTCTAGCAATGGTTGGGTAGCTGAACAGAGCAGGATGGTCGAATTCAACACTGAGGAAAGAAAACTCACCACTTCATTGAATAGGTTGATGGCATTGGTCGGCAAGGACTGTATTTCATCAAAGATGATCACCGAATCCGCCATGTTATGGAATTTACGTAAATCAGTGCCATGCGATGACATCACCGTTTCAAGGAACTGCACCATAGTCGTCACAATGATGGGACTATCCCAACGTTCGGCCGCCAACTTGCGATTATGCTCCACCGGGCCTTCGTTCTCTTCATTCTGTCCATTGGCGCTTCCTCGTTCGAATTCTCGCCCTTGAGCGCTTGAATAGTGTTCAAGCAGCACCGAACTTTCCTCGTCCAAATTCAACATGTTTTTAAAAGTCTTCGAGGTCTGCTCAGTAATGGACAGATACGGAATCACGTAGATGATGCGTCGTTTACCTTGGAATGCAGCATGATGGAGCGCGTAATTTAGCGAAGCCAGCGTTTTGCCGCCTCCCGTTGGCACGGCAAGTCTGTAGATACCAGTTGGCCTTGATGCTGCTTCACGACACTTCCTTGAAATAACGCCTCGGATACGGTTGATTTCAGAATCCTGATTGAATGAACACATATTGTGGTCAAAGACATCGATGAGAGACTGCCAGTCCACGACATGCTCAGAATAAGTACCCCCTTTTTCAAAGCATGCGGCATCAAGTCTATCAGCATCGACCAATCTTGAATAAAGGTATTTGACGAATAAGCCGAGATAAAAATTCACGCTGTCTTTCGACAACAAATTGCCATTGCTTTTTTTGAGTTGATTAATCCGAAACACCAAGCCTTCTACATCAATGGAGCTTTGGCGCAACCGCTCATCAGCATCAAGATCAAGCTCGATTTCATGAGTCTTGACCTCTTCATAGGCGTATTTTCCATTAATTTCCTTCTTCTCAGAAAGATCTTCAAAGAAGATTTTCATGCCAACATCACCTATGCAATCAGGCAAATCGCCATGATGAGAGGAAATGATCAGCTCCAGAATCTCTTTCGCCAATCGTGCAGAAGTCTTATGCCCCGAAGGCAGAGATAAATCATCGACTGCGAATGCGCCCTGCCATGCATGGACAACATCACCACGATTCCCTTCTCCGTTCAGAAGATATCTTTGAAATCGTCGCTGCGCTTTACCAAAATCATGTAATACGGCAGCCATAGAGGCAATATCTGCATACTGTGGTTCAAATCCAGCGGCATAATACGCAGCATGATGCAAGTGATCAGCCAATGTCTGCATCTTGCCAGACTTGTCCTTGCGAGCCATCAGCGGCAGTGAACTATTATCCGAAATGCAAGCCACATCCTTTATTTGGGCTACGCTCATAATCGTCTCCGTTTCTTCAGCAGGAGGCCACGGGCGTTTTCTTAAAAATAACCGTACAGCCACTCTCTACCGTCAATATGTAATTTACCAACATCGTAAGGTGAAATAGGCACTCCTTCCGCACAGGACTCGACACGACCGACACTATCTAGTCCCCTCTTCTCTCCCTAACCCAGCCGCATATTCGTCAAGCACGTCGAGAATGCCACGATGCTCATATGCAACGCTGCGTTGCCTTCCCGTGCGCTCCACTACAACACCACGTTCGCTCAAGGTCTTGATCGCACGCTCCGCTTGCGGTTTCGACAATCCCACTGCTTTCTGCAGGTATCTCGTGTTGATGATCGGCTGCGCGATCAGATTCGGCAACACTCGCCACACGGCGGCATCAGAACGTACACCTTGCAAAAGTGAACGACCTTCGTCCAACTGTTCGCACAAATCGTCGATAAGCTTCCTGCCACTTGTCACGGCGAATCGGCATGCCTGTGCGAATTGTCTGGCAATCGGTGCAGCATCACCTTCCCGGAAGAGAGTCAACGCCTCGAAATAGCTCTCCGTATCATGCAACAAACCAGCGGAAACAGGAGGCGTGGTATTGCAGGACAACCTTTTATTACGAAGAATCACATGCACCAACGCACGCCCGCAACGCCCATTGCCATCCGCAAACGGATGAATGGTCTCGAATTGCGCATGCGCAATCGCACATTGCGCCACCACCGGCAGATCGTCATGCTTGATGAATTCAAGCAGATCCGTCTTCGCATCGGCAATCAGCTCGGGCTGCGGACCGACATGTGCCGCCCCGCGCGGTGAATAGCTGTCGGTTCCGACCCACACCAGGTTCGTGCGATAGGCACCCGCATATTCCTCCCAGCCACGCTGCGAGGAAAGCAGAGCTTCATGCATGGCGAGGATGTTGTTTTCCGTCATGCTATTACCAAGCTTCAGCGCAGCCTCCTGGCGCGCACATTGCCGACTACAACCGCGGCATTGTCGCCTGTTCCCTCGTCAATCGTTTCCAGAGCAAGGTTCTTCGCTCCGACCGTTAGATTCTCTATCTGCGAGGACGACGATGCTTCAGCACGCAGCAACACTGCACTCATCGGGCCAAGCACGTGATTGTCCTCGCCAAGTTTCGCAGCAGCATAGGAGTCAAAGGAAGCCAATGCACACGATGCCTTTTCACAGTCTGCAAGCAGATTGGAGGGGAAAAACGTAATTCAGACCCGCAAGTTTGATGGGCACGTTCGACTCATATTCGTCATTGCCACGCGAACGGCGCGACCGCGAAACGGGAGCATCTTCCGGAATATGCCAGATATGTCGCTCTTTTCCAAACAAAGGGATGGCAAGCGCCTCGTTGGTATCCATGGTTCCCGTTCCTAGTTAGCTACATTTATCTGTTTAAGTGTAGCTAAATGACGATGTCGGTCACGGATAAGGTTCAATAAGTCCGGAAGCCTCACTTGCTTTTATGGCGTTGCCGAATCCCAGCCACAAGCGATAATGACATATACAGGAACAAAGGAGCACACCATGCATCTGGGCATCACAGGAAATATCGATTTCGAAGAGGGCGTTTCCTCACCCGGTGATTTGCTGTTCCTTGGATTCCATGGCTATGGCAACGACGAATCCGAGATGGTTCGCATCATCAATGCGATTTGCGGCGATAGCAATGCCGACAACACCACCGGAAGCACCGTTGCTACTTTCACCCACTACCCCACCACCCGCCGCCCCAGCTATCTCTCGTTCCGCGCGCCACATGCACGCCCGTACATCGGTGGTCACTACTGGTATCCGGACGGCTGCTCGGTCAGCGAGCGCCGCCGCGCGTGCACCGAGATCGGCGATAGCGTTGTACAGCTGTTGGACGCTCCGGCGTTCGGGCAGTTTCGTAAGGTGCTGATTGGGTTTTCGCAGGGTGGTTATCTGTCGTATCGCATGGTTGCGGAGCATCCTGATGTGTTTGATGCCGCGATTTTGCTCAGTCCGTCGTTTAAGGGCGAGGCTGCCAGCGAGCCGGTTGCTGGCCATACTCGTTTCGCATTGTGCTATGGTACTGCTGATCGTACGATTCCCGCCGCCAATCAGCAGTGTGCGCGGGCGAAGCTTACGGCGACGGGTAACTGCACGGTTTTCGAATATCCTGGCATGGCGCATGCCGTATGCGATCAGGAAATCATCGATTTGCGGAATTGGCTTAAATACTAGGTTTTGGCGTGCCTATTTGGCATTTCTTACCAATCCTATTTGACACTTTCTACCGTTTCTACTTTACATTTTCTACCTTGATGGCCGATGGAATCCAAGCAATGATTCGTGGCACACACGGCCAGGCGGAAGTATGTGCGACCGCGTATAGCCCGCGACGGCAGCTCGCCGACAAAAAGAAAAAGCCGGACGGTGGATTTTCGGCAGCCCACCCGCATGGGGGCACGCCCGTCAAATCCAGCCGTCCGGCAACGCGACTGCTTCTCAAGAATGTATGCTTGACTCACATGGATGGTACTGAAAACCATTCGCTTAACGATCTGTTTCCGCACGCTTCGGTCGCATTGAACAACACGATCACGCACGCGGACACAAATCAAGTCTTGCGCGATTCGAGCCGCGGTGGACAATACCACGGCGGCTCGAAAGCCAAAGGATTACTCTAGCCGCAGCTTGGAATAATCGCAAGCTGATTGGATTTCACGGAATTCGCGAAATCCACGAAATCCTTGGAACCAGATCAGGCTTTGGCGACCTCGACGTTCAGCTCATCGCCGGCCGTCACTTCGAAAGAGGTGGCGAGCGTTTCGGAAGAGACGAGCTCCTTGAACTGTTCGACCTTGGCCACGTCTTCGGCGGGTACAACGAGCTTCAGTGCGATGCGGTCGGAGATTTGCAGATCGGCGGCTTTACGGGCATCCTGCACAGCGCGAATCACGTCGCGGGCATAGCCTTCTGCGATCAGATCGTCGTTCAACTCGGTGTCGAGGATCACGAAGCCACCGGTCGGCAGTGCAGCACTTACAGAGTTGGCGGCCTCTTCGGCGTTCTTCTCCTCCACGCTGTTGATCAGCTCATATTCGCCTTCCTCAAGCACGATCTCACCGTTCGGAGTCTCACATACCGGAGCGCCTTCGGCATTCACATGCCATGCACCGGACTTGGAAGCCTTGATGGCGAACTGCACGTCCTTGCGAAGACGCTTGCCTGCCACGCGAGCGTTCACGCGCAGCTCGTTGATGATCTTCAAGCCTTGGGTTTCGGCATCTTCAAGCGTGCACAGTTCAACGTTCTTCACGTTCAGTTCGGATTTGAGAATCTCGTCGTATGCGGCCACGGCGGCAGTGTTTTCCACCACAACGGTCAGCTTATGCAGTGGCTGGCGCACGCGGATCTGCTTCGTCTTACGCATAGACAGGGTGCCGGACACGACCTCGCGCACCTTCTCCATCGCGTCAACCAGAGCCGGATCGTCAACGAGCACACGGCCCAGTTCGCTCGCTTCGCCGGTCTGTTCGTCGGCAAGGAACGGCCAGTCGGCCAGATGCACGGATTCGCCACCGGTCAGGCCACGCCACACCGCTTCCGCTTCCATCGGGGCGAGCGGTGCGATCACGCGCATGAATGCTTCAAGCACGGTGTACAGCGTGTTGAATGCGTTCGCATCCTCGTTCCAGAAGCGATCACGATTGTTGCGGATGTACCAGTTGGTGAGCATGTCGATGAAATCGGACACGGCTTCGCATGCGTCAGAGATCAGGAAGTCATCCAGCGAGCTTTGCGTCTTTTCGATCAGACGGCGGGTACGTGCCAGCAGGTAGCGGTCCATTTCCGGCAGTGCGGCGACCTCATCGGCATGCAGTGCACGAGCATCGAAACCGGCACCATTATTGGCGGCGTTCGCATACAGGGTGAAGAAGTAGTACGAGCTCCACACCGGCAGCATGACCTGGCGAACGGTGTCGCGAATGCCATCGGCGGTCACGATCAGGTTGCCGCCGCGCAGAATCGGCGAGCTCATGAGGAACCAGCGCATGGCGTCGGAACCGAAATCGTTGAACACGCCGTTCACATCCGGGTAGTTGCGCAGATGCTTCGACATCTTCTGGCCGTCGGAGCCAAGCACGATGCCATGGCAGATCACGTTCTTGAACGCCGGCTTGTCGAACAGGGCGGTCGCCATGATGTGCTGCACGTAGAACCAGCCACGGGTCTGGCCGATGTATTCCACAATGTAATCGCACGGGAAATGCTGTTCGAACGTTTCCTTGTTTTCGAACGGGTAATGGTACTGGGCGAAGCTCATGGAACCGGATTCGAACCAGCAGTCCATCACGTCGCTGATGCGGTGCATGTGACTCTTGCCGGTCGGATCGTCCGGGTTGACGCGCGTCAGCTCATCAATGTACGGGCGGTGCATGTTGACATTGCCCTCATGGTCGCGCGGATAATCGCCAAAATCAGCCTTCAGCTCGTCCAACGAACCGTACACGTCAACGCGTGGATACTTCGGATCATCGGAAACCCACACCGGAATCGGCGAACCCCAGAAACGGTTGCGGGAAATGGACCAGTCACGGGCGTTGGCCAGCCATTTACCGAACTGGCCGTCCTTCACATTGCCCGGAATCCAGTTGATCTGCTGGTTCAGTTCGAGCAGACGGTCCTTGATCTTGGTGACAGACACGAACCAGGAGCTCACCGGCTTGTAGATCAGCGGAGTGGCGCAACGCCAGCAGTGCGGGTAGGAGTGTACGTAGCTCTTCTCCTGGAAAAGGATCGCGCGCTGATCTTCCGGAATACGCTCCAGAGGACCGTCGCCGGCACGCAGGTTACGCAGGATCGGCTTGTTCGCATCGAACACGTACATGCCCTCGTAGTCCGGGCACAGCGCGGTGAACTTGCAGCCCGCGTCGAGCACGTCAACGCTCTTGATGCCCTTGGCGTTGAGCGTGTTCATATCGTCCTCGCCGTACGGAGCCTGGTGCACGAGACCGGTACCTTCAACGGTATCGACATAGTCGGCGGTGAAGATCTGATAGCCTTCCGGACCCGGAACCTTGCCCTCGACGGCGTTCTCGTCGCCTGCGAAGTACGGGAACACCGGGTAGTAGCGCCAGCCTTCCATCTCGGCACCCTTGAGTTCGCGCACGATCTCATAGTTGTCGCCGAGTTCCTTGGCGTAGGAGCCGAGCAGTGGCTTGCCCAGGTAGAACTTCTTGCCCGCGAACTTGCCTTCGGTCGGACGCACTTCCACATAGTCGATGTCTGCGCCGACCACGATGGCGAAGTTGGTGGGAACGGTCCACGGCGTGGTGGTCCAGAACACCGCATAGGCGTCTTCCTCGTCGCGCAGCTTCACGGCCACGGACACGGTGGTGTCCTGACGATCCTGATACACGTCGGCGTCCATGCGCAGCTCGTGCGCGGAAAGCGGCGTCTGATCCTTCGGACAGTACGGCAGCACGCGGTAGCCCTGATATGCGAGGCCCTTGTCGTACAGCTGCTTGAACGCCCACATCACGGATTCCATGTATGGAATGTTCAGCGTCTTGTAGCCATGCTCGAAATCGACCCAACGTGCCTGACGGTGCACGTAGTCCTTCCACTCGTTGGTGTACTTGAGCACGGAGGCACGGCAGGCGTCGTTGAACTTGTCGATACCCATTTCCTTGACCTGATCGACCGAATCGATGCCCAGTTCCTTCTGGGCTTCAAGCTCGGCCGGCAGACCGTGCGTATCCCAACCGAACACACGATTGACCTTGCGGCCCTTCATGGTCTGGTAACGCGGAATCACATCCTTGGCGTAACCGGTCAGCAGGTGGCCGTAATGCGGCAGGCCGTTGGCGAACGGCGGACCGTCGAAGAACACGAATTCGTTCTGGCTGTGATCGCCGGAAGGACGGCGTTCAATGGACTTCTGGAAAGTGTCGTCCTTCTCCCAATAATCAAGGACGGATTCTTCCAGCTTCGGGAAACTGGGGTTCGGCGCTACATTGGCGCTCTGCTCACCCGCAGCTGCCTTCGGATACACGTTGTTTTCGCTCACCGTATCTCCTCGTAGGTTCTTGCTATCTATCTCCTACGAGGACGATGGCCGTAACGTCTGCTGGACGCCGCCACCGCGGTACCACCTCGTTTGCCGCACTTTCAAATATACGTGCGACCGCTTGTATGTTCGGCTATTCGGGCCTTCCCGCCGGGTCTAATAAGTCGCTCACGCGACCGTTCTTCCGGAAGCTCCCCGCTGATAACGGATCATCGCTCGCATTTCGGTTGTCACTATAGCATGCAGCGCGAACTATTTTCGCTTGTTTTGCATGATTATGGACGATTTCACAATAGGTTTCATGACGATTCACAATAGCTCTTATGTAGGATTACATACAACAGAAATGCCGATACTGACAGCCCATCAGTATCGGCATTGTAATCGTATTTTCAATATGTATTTTTAGAACATACTATGTTCGATCATTCGGAGATTTCACCGGAAGCAAGCTTGGCTTCGAGCTCTTCGACAATCTCGTCGTGCATCTTCTCGGTGATCTTCACCTTGAAGAGGAACACGAGCAGGCTCAGCACGATGATGCCCAGCGGCACGTAGAATGCGCAGACCTTGAACATGCCGATGTTCGCGGCGGTCATATCCGCGGCGGTTGCGTCACCGATCATGCCTGCGGCTACGGCGATGAAGCCGACGATACCGTTGGAGCATGCGCCTGCGATCTTGTCGAGCATCGGGCGGACGGACAGGGTGACGGCCTCGTTACGCTTGCCGTTCTTGAGCTGACCATATTCGATGGAGTCGGTCAGCGACAGGATGGCGGTCATCTGAATGAAAGTCTGCGGCAGGTAGAAGAAGACCAGACCGACGATGACCATTGCCAGATTGCTGGAGCCGACGGCGAACAGCAGGTAGCCGACGATCATGAGCACCATGCCACCCAAGTACAGGTAGCGACGCGGAATGCGCTTGTTCAGGATCGGGTACAGCGGAGCCATAACCAAGCCGGTGATGACCGGGATGACGCCCACGATGGAGTATGCGGCGGTGTTGTCGAGGATGTACTTGAACAGGTACATGAGCACGCCGGTGGTGGCCACGTTGGCGATGGCGTACAGCAGGTAGCTCAAGGCAACCCACAGCAGCTGGTCGTTCTGGAAGATGGCCTTGAAGGCTTCGATCGGGTTGCCGTTCTTCTGGGCCTTGGAGCGCAGGGCGCTCTCGTTCTCCTTGGTGCCGAAGGCAACGGTCCATGCGGTCAAGAGGCCGAGCAGGCCGACGATAATACCGAAGCAGGTCCAGCCGGACTGGCTTTCGACGTACTTGCCGGTGAACACCCAGCTGAAGTAGGTGACGATCGGGATGACCACGATGGTCAGACCGTTGTAGCCGATGGAGCCGCCGAAGGAGCCGAGTGCGGTGTAGGTGGAGCGCTCGTGGGAGTCGGAGCTCAATGCCGGGATCATACCCCAGTAGGAAATGTCACGCAGCGAGTAGAACACGTCGAGCACAATGAAGGTGATGATGAACAGCACGATGAACAGGGTAGTATTCACGTTCACCAGACCGAACAGACCAGTGTAGACGAGCACCAGCAGGATGGCGGAAACGGTACCACCGATGAGCTGCCACGGCTTGAAGCGACCCCACTTGGTGTTGGTGTTGTCGATGATGTTGCCCAGCAGCGGGTCGATGAAGATTTCTGCGATACGAATCACCACGACCAGGCCGGTGATGATGCCAATCAGCTTGGTGGCGACGCTCTTATCGACGCCAGAGAACAGCGAGCTCGTCACGTAGACGATGAAATAGGTGCTCAGTGCGTTGTAGAACGCGGACTGGCCGACGTTACCGAACGAGTACGCCACGCGAGACAAGAGGTTCCCGCCTTTGGAACCGTTGTTGCCATTTCCCATCTTTGCTTCTCCTTAGAAGTCAGATACAGGTCCTTCCTTGACCTAACTATCAGTATATCCCCTTACCTAAAGTTAGTAAAATTTATCACTGAACATATCGCCTATCGGCGTGTCATATTTTGTGAGCTTCTGTTCGAAAGATAGCCAAAAACGTTATTTTTTCGCCATTTACACAACAAAATAGGCAAACTGTCGCATTATCTTGTGGCAGCTTTTACCAAAATCGATATTTACGATATGCAAAAGCTTCCACGTCGAAACGAAACCAAGCCAATCTGGAAATAGCCCGATTACTATACAGAAGTAAAGAAATAACCGCTATTTTGCCGGCACAAAACTATCGCGCACCACCAGCGACGTCGACAGGTACACATGCTGACGAATCGTGCGTTTGCCGGAAATGGCATCACCCAACATCAGCGTCGCCACGCGCGCAAGCTCGTTCTGATCGATGGAGAATGTGCTCAACGGCGGCGAGGTCAACTGCGAAATCGTTTGATTGTTAATGCTGATCACGCTGATATCGCGCGGCACCAGCACGCCAACCGCATTGAACGCCTGCAGCACGCCAACCGCAATCACATCGGCAGCTACGATCACGGCATCAGGCAGCACGCCATTATGGTCGCGCACGAATTGCTCCCCCAACGCACGGCCGTTGCTCACGGTGAACAAGCCGTCGGAATACACCAATCCGTCGGATTGAATACCGAAACGCCTTGCCTCACGACGGAAATATGTGGCGCGATTCTCCTCATCGACCTCATAAAAGTTCATCAGGCAGCCCTTGCCTCCGATGAATCCAACGCGCTTCATGCCCTTGGCAGCACAGGCCGCGACCGCATCATGCATGGTCTGCTGCAAATCAGGCTGCACGGAATCGAACAGATTCGGCGCCGGATTCACGTCAATGAACACGCCATACGGCATGGCCCTATGCAGCCGCTCCAAGTCTTCCTCGCTGATCTGGTCGGCGCCGATCGCCATGAACCCGTCGAATTTGGAACTGCGAGCGATCATATCGTCGAGATTGTGGAACACCGTCATTTCCATGCGTTGCTGTTCCGCATTGCGTTCGAGCGCTGAACGCAAATCGGTGAAATAGGAGTCCCGCAACGCCTCGTCGGACTTTTCATTGTCAAGCAATGCAACCTCATGAGGGATGACGATGCGCTTGGTCTGCACGCTATAGCCGAGGTCCTCGCTCGCCTGAATGATCTTGCGACGAGTCTCTTCACGCACCGATAGGGTGGGATCACCGTTCAGAAGTCGAGACACCGTAGCCTGAGAAAACCCGGTACGTTGCGCAATCTCTTTAATCGTCGCCATGTCTCGCTCTCCAATTTAGTAAATCGTTTACCCATGAAAGGATAACCTATTATTGACATAACGACAAACCAAGCGAGATTTATGCAACGATTACGCAAGCCAATTATAATCGCTGCTCATGCAGCAGTCTCATGAACGTATGACGGAACCGCCTTCACGGAAGGCGGGCTGGCCGCAGCCGAATACCATGCATGGCAAAGACAATAAGAAATCCCTTGCTTCAAAATCGCAATTTCAAAGCAAGGGATTTTCCAGAGGATCCGTGCCGTTCAAAGCCACCGGCCATAAGGGCGGTATCAGCCGACAGGGATCGAAGCGCGGCTAGTGTAGAACGCTAGCGTGTGCTCGCATCGCTCCAATTCAGGAGACTATTAGATTATTCGAGTTCTACGGCACCTGTGTAGAGCTGATAGTACTCGCCCTTCTGCGCGATGAGCTCGTCATGCGAGCCGCGTTCGATGATGCGGCCATGGTCGAGCACCATGATCACGTCGGAGTTGCGCACCGTGGAGAGGCGGTGGGCGATCACGAACACGGTACGACCCTTCATGAGGTTGTCCATGCCGGCCTGCACCACTTCCTCGGTGCGGGTGTCGATAGACGAAGTGGCCTCGTCGAGGATCATGGCCGGCGGGTCTGCCACTGCGGCGCGTGCGATGGAGATCAGCTGGCGCTGGCCTTGGGACAGACCGGAGCCGTCGCCTTCGAGCACGGTCTGGTAGCCGTTGGGCAGCATGCGGATGAAGCTGTCCGCGTTGGTGAGCTTAGCGGCGGCGATGCACTCCTCGTCGGTGGCGTCGAGCTTGCCATAGCGGATGTTGTCCATCACGGTGCCGGTGAACAGGTTCACGTCCTGCAGCACGATGCCGAGCGACTTGCGCAGGTCGGGCTTGCGGATGCCCTTGACGGAGATGCCGTCATACAGGATCATGCCTTCCTGGATGTCGTAGAAGCGGTTGATCAGGTTGGTCACCGTGGTCTTGCCGGCACCGGTGGCGCCGACGAGCGCGACCTTCTGGCCGGGCTTGGCGAACCAGGTGATGTCGTGCAGCACGGGCTTGTCCGGGTTGTAGCCGAAGGTCACGTCGGTGAAACGCACGTCGCCCTGCAGCAGGGTCAGGCGCCCGTCCGGCGAGGTGATCGCGTTCTCGCGCGCCTTCCTTGCCACTTCCGCGGCCTTCGGGCTCAGCGACTGCGCGGCCTTCAGGGAACGGGTGCCGTCGTCGCCTTCCTCACGCTTCCAGGCCCAATGGCCGGTTTCGTGGTCCACTTCGGTCATGGTGCGGCCGTCTTCGCCGAGCTCGACGTTGACGAGTGTGACGGAGCCGCCGTCGTCCTCGGGCTTCTCATCCATCAGCTGGAAGATGCGGGATGCGCCGGCGAGCGCCATCATCACCATGTTGAACTGCATGGAGACCTGGCCGAGCGGGTTGACGAAGGAGCGCGACAGGGTGAGCAGGGAGATGAGGGCGCCGAGGGTGAGCTTGCCCGCGCCGGCGAGACCGAAGTTGCCCATGCCGGAGAGCGCCATGAATCCGCCGACGATGGAGAGCAGAATGTAGAGGATGTAGCCCATGTTGCCTACGACGGGCATGGTCACGTTGCCCCAGGTGTTCGCTTCGGCGGAGGCCTTGTACAGTTCCTCGTTCTTCTCGTCGAAGGTCTTCTGGGTGGCGTCCTCATGGTTGAAGACCTTGATGACCTTCTGACCGTTGACGGATTCCTCGACGAAGGCGTTCACGTCGCCGATCCACATCTGCTGCTTGACGAAGTAGCGGCCGGAGCGGGAGACGATGGCGCGCACGACTACGAACAGGATCGCGGCGAACACGAGTACGAAGATCGTGACCGGCACCGACAGCCACAGCATGGAGACGAGGGCCGCGAGCGCGGAGATCGCGGAGGAGAACATCTGCGGGAAGGACTGGCTGATGGCCTGGCGCAGGGTGTCGGTGTCGTTGGTGTAACGGCTCATGATGTCGCCGTGCTCGTTGGTGTCGAAGTAGCGAATCGGCAGCGTCTGCTGGTGGGCGAACATGTCGTCGCGGATCTTCTTCAGGGTGCCTTGTTCGACGGTGACGATGAGCCACTGCCATAGCCAGCTGCAGAAGGTGCCGGCGGCGTACAGGCAGCCCATGAGTGTCAGGGCGCGTAGCAGCGGGCTCCAGTCGGGGTTCTTCACGCCGACCAGCGGCAGGATGTAGTTGTCGATCAGCGACTGCAGGAACAGTGCGGATCCGGCTTGGGCGGCCGCGCCGACCAGAATGCACAGTACGATCGCCACGACATGCCACTTGTATTGGAAGATGTAGCCGAAGATGCGCTTGGTGGTTCCCGGCGCGGCTTTCTGCATCGGCGGTTTTGCGCCTGGCTTGTTACCCGGCTTGGTCTGCATGGTTTTTTCAGCGTTGTTCTTAGTCATTTCCGTTCCTCCTTTCACTTCAGTTCCTCAGGCTGGGCCTGGTTCTTGGTCTGCGACTCGTAGATGGAGCGGTATTCGTCGCAGGTCTTCAGCAGTTCCTCATGGGTACCGGATGCGGTGATGCGGCCTTCCTCCATGACGAGGATCATGTCGGATTCCTGCACGGACGCGATGCGCTGGGCGATGATGATCTTCGTGGTGTCGGGGATCTCGTCATGGAATGCGGTGCGGATCAGCTTGTCGGTCTTGGTGTCAACGGCCGAGGTGGAGTCGTCGAGGATCAGGATCTTCGGCTTCTTCAGGAGCGCGCGAGCGATGCACAGGCGCTGGCGCTGACCGCCGGAGACGTTGGTGCCGCCCTGTTCGATGTACGTGTCGTACTTGTCCGGGAACTCCTGGATGAAGCCGTCGGCCTGCGCGAGCTGGCAGGCGTGGCGGATCTCCTCGTCGGTGGCGTTCGGGTTGCCCCAGCGCAGGTTCTCGGCGATGGTTCCGGAGAACAGCACGTTCTTCTGCAGCACCATGGCGACTTGGTCGCGCAGGACCTCCATGTCGTAGTCGCGCACGTCGACGCCGCCGACCTTGAGCGAGCCGGAGGTCACGTCGTACAGTCGCGGCACGAGCTGCACCAGACTGGATTTTGCGGAACCGGTGCCGCCGACGATGCCGACGGTCATGCCGGAACGGATCTTCAGGTTGATATTGTCGAGCACCGGCTTTTCGGAGTTATCAGAGTAGCGGAAGTCGACGTTGTCGAATTCGATGGACCCGTCGGCCACTTCCTTGATGGGGTTGGCCGGGTTGGTCACCGTGCTTTCCTCGTTGAGCACCTGGCAGATACGTTCCGCGGACGCCTGGGAAATGATGCACATGACGAAGACCATGGACAGCATCATCATGGCCATGAGGATCTGCATGGCGTAGGTGACCAGTGCGGTCAGGTCGCCGGTGGTCAGGCCAAGGGCGGCGTTGTTGCCGGATGCCACAATCTGCTTGGCGCCCATCCATGCGATGAGAATCATCGAGACGTATACGCAGACCATCATGAGCGGGTTGTTGAAGCTCATCACACGGTCGGCCTTGCTGAAGTCCTTGTAGATGCGCTGGGAGATGCGGCCGAACTTGCTGATCTCATGCGATTCGCGGGTGTAGGACTTGACCACGCGGATGCCTTGAAGGTTCTCGTCGACCACGTTGTTGAGCTTGTCGTAGGTGTGGAACACGCGCTCGAACACCGGGTGCACGTACACCGCCAGGCCGCACAGACCGAAGGCGAGAACAGGGATGCACGCCAGGAACACCAAGGAAATGGACGGGCTGATGCGGAACGAGAAGATCCACGCCACGATCATCATGATCGGGGCTCGCACACCCAGACGAATGATCATGGAATAGGCGTTCTGCAGGTTGGTCACATCGGTGGTGAGCCTGGTGATGATCGAGCCGGTGGAGAACTTGTCGATATTGGTGAAGCTGAAGCCCTGCACCTTCTCGAATTCGTCATGACGCAGGTTCTTGGCGAATCCAGCGCCGGCGATCGCGGCGAACTTACCGGCAAGGAAGCCAGCCGCGAGCGAACATAGCGAGCACGCCAGAAGAATCAGACCGAATTTGACGATGGCGGGCATGCTTTTGCCGGTGATGCCTTCATCAATCAACGACGCCATCACCGTGGGGATGAGGATTTCCAGAACACCTTCGACCACCACAAATATCGGGGTGAGAATGCTGGGCTTCCTATATTCACGCAGCGATTTGCCAAGCGTGCGTACGAGATGCCGCTTTTGTTTTGGCTGCGATTGCACCGCAGCCGTTGTCACGTTTGTTCCGCTCACTTACTCTTCCTTTCCTGTTTCGTCTTCCTGTGATGTTTTCCGTACAGTTGGTTGCGATTCGCATTCCCGCGATTGCCGTTCCCGCGATTCCGCCTCGCACAATGCCAGGCTGGAGTAGCGACTTTCGTCGCCGATCAGCCCGGTGGAGACCAGATTGGTTTGCATCACGTCGAGCACGTGCATGAATTCGCGGATCTCGTCGTCGCTCAGGCCCTGCAGCAGAATGCCTTCCATGGCGATTGCGCTGGTGCGCAGCGCTTCGGCGATGTCGCGCGATTTGTCGGTAAGCACGATTTTCTTCAACCGCGCGTCCCTCGGCACGGATTCGCGCACGATAAGCCCTTTGCGTTCCATCAATGCGAGCACTCTGCTCGACGTCGACCGGGTGATGCCGAAGCGGCGCTCCACGTCCTGCGGGAAGATCTCCCGTTCCGAATGGCGTGCGAGGAAGGTGATGATGTCGATGTTGCCACCGCTCAGACTATCCACTTCCATGGGGCGCGTCACCGCAAGATACCGGTTGATGACGTTGTGCAGCGATCGGATGGCGACGCTCGGCGGCTTGCATGCGCCTCGGTCCCACGCTTCGGTGAACGCGGGGTTCACCGAAGCTGTTCCATCGTTCTGTATATCGTTCACGGAACATACGATAACACGTTGTACATACAACAGTTGCATATGCAACATTCAGCGTGTCGTGTGTGACGGAACCGGATCGCAGCACACCGAGCGCAATATTGTAATCGCAAAATCGCTTAAAAATAGCCAAAAATAAGCTCGGAACAAGCCGAAACCAAGTATGAAAAAGCCGAGGATGTGGTCCGCACCGGTTCATTCGCGGGCCACATCCTCGGTCTAAATCCTTGAAACTCCTTTTGCTTACGTCTTGTTTACGTCAATCCGTCTTATTCGGCGGTTTCGGCGATTTTGGCGTATTCGTCGAGCATGAAGGCGGTGATGGCCTTGCCGCCGTCGCCCATCAGCATCGGCATGGAGTTGATCGGCATGGACTTGAGGAACATGCGCATCATGTCGTTGTCGGGCAGCTGCGGCAGATTGCCGGCCTCGCCTTCCGCATACACGGATGCGACGATTTTGGAGCCGACCGGATCGTCGGCCCATTCGCCGAACGTGGACCATTCGTCGAGCGGCAGGGCCTTGCCGTCGCCGTCGAGCGTGACGACGGCCACGGCGGCGATGTCGCGGCTGGACGTGCCGACTTCGACGGTGTATTCGCCGGCTTCGACATGCCAGTCATCGAACTTCTCGGACCAGTAGGCGAAGGCGCGCTCGTCCAGATCAAAGGAGATCTCAGCCGATTCGCCGGCCTTGAGGAACACCTTTCGGAAGCCCTTGAGCTCATGCTTCGGGCGGGCCACGGAGGCCTTGCCCGGAGCCACGTAGACCTGCACGGTTTCGGCGGCGTCCACGTCGGACGTGTTGGTGACGGTCGCGGTGACGTGTGCGGTGTTGGCGCCGGTCTTGGCGACGTTCACGCCGTCGATCGCAAAGGTCGCGTAGCTCAGGCCGAAGCCGAACGGGTAGTCGACGGCCTTGTCGTACGTGTCGTAGTAGCGGTAGCCGACGAACACGCCCTCACCATAGTCGACGTGCCCCTCCTCACCCGGCCAGTTGATCATGCTCGGATCGTCGTTGATGTCCATCGGAATGGTCTGTGCCAGCTTGCCGGACGGGCTGACCTTGCCGAAGATCACGTCGGCGAGCGCCGGACCGCCCGCCTGGCCAAGCAGCCAGGATTCGAGGATGCCCTTGGCGTTGCCCGCCCACGGCGCCACGGAGACGACGGAGCCGTTGGACAGCACCACGACGACGTTCTCGTTTTCGGCGGCGACGGCGTTGAGCAGTTCGACCTGCTTGGCTGGAATGTCGAGGGTTTCGCGGTCGAAGCCTTCGGATTCGGCGGCTTCCGGAAGGCCGAGGAACATGAGGACGACGTCGGCGTTTTTGGCGGTTTCGACGGCTTCGGCTTCGAGCTTGGCGTCGGCCGGTTCAAGGTCGAGGGTGAAGCCCGGTGCGAACGCGACGTCCGCTCCGCGTTCGGCGAGGGTGTCGAGGAAGCTGGTCATCTTGGTTGGGGTGATGTGGGACGAGCCGCCGCCCTGGTAGCGCGGGGTGCGCGCGAATTCGCCGATGACGGCGATTTTCGCGTTTGCAGCGACCGGCAGGATGTTGCCGTCGTTTTTGAGCAGCACCATGGATTCGACGGCGGCCTGGTGGGCCACCTCGTCGTGGGCGTCCACGTCGAAACGGTAGTTCTCGACGCTCATGGCGGCACGGGTCTTGTTCACGAGGTCGACCATGCCTTGGGCCATGCGGTCGAGCTGTTCGGGCTGGATGCGGCCGTCACGTGCGGCGTAGACGATCTGGTCGTCCGTGTAGCTCGGCGGCATTTCAAGGTTGAGGCCGGCGTTGAGGGAGGCGACGCGGTCGTGGTCGGCGCCCCAATCGCTCATGACGATGCCTTCATACCCCCATTCGTCGCGCAGCACGTCGGTGAGCAGCCAGCGGTTTTGTGCGGAATGCACGCCGTTGATGCGGTTGTAGGAGCACATGATGGTCCA
>OGPM01000743.1_pt1 | contig 31804 bp, 30 predicted proteins | sample 1552961 | NCBI WGS metagenome assembly OGPM01 (sample SAMEA2580304, study PRJEB22360) | human gut metagenome | biome: human gut; feature: human-associated habitat; material: faeces | place: Denmark | collected 2008/2010
CCCCTAACCCTATGTCAGGAATCTATATGTAGATATAGAAAATCGCATGTGAAAATTTATGAAGATGCGTGGCCCTATGTATAAAAGCGCAGATGTCTTGCGTTTTGCTATGCCACTTTCGAACGTTTTATAAAAACGCCATTCGCGCCCAAACTCGCTAAAGCTCAAACAAGGCGCTCGGTAGCGGATTCGTTCTCAAGTGTCATAACGCAAAACCTGCAAAGCATCTGCTTCTTTTATATCATAGGTACCGCGCATCTTCATAAATTTTTGCATGCGATTCCTGTATCCTATGAGAATTCCTGCCAATGATGCCACACCCAATGCCAGGGGCTGTTTTTGCATTTGTAGGTTGAGGCTACCATTAGAAAATCGCATATAAATTTATGGATAAATGTGGCTCTATGTATAAAAGTGTAGATGTCTTGCGTTTTGCTATGCCACACCCAATGCCGAGGGCTGTTTTTTGCATTTTTTGCTATGGATATCATATTTTTTTCTTGGAAAATATGATATAATTTAAAAATATGACACATAACGGTTAGGGTCAAGAGTTCAAAAATCCTCTTGCAAGCAAGTTTGCATCGGCTTTCTGACTTTTTGACTCTGGTATCATATGACTGGACTATGAATAAAGGGGTGAATAGAGGATGACACTTGCAGATTTTCTTATAATGGCAGCAGTCATTGTTGCAGCGTGTCTTGTATACAATTTTGTTAAGGCATATACTAAGAAAAAGTAGGAATAAACAAGGCAAATAAGAGGGAAAGAGAGAAAAATATCATGAAAAAGAACATGAAAAGAATGATGGGCTGGATTTTTACAGCGGTATTGATCTGCTGTATCGGATTTACAACAAAGGGCGTGACTGCAGATGCAGCGATTGTTTCCGGTGGTAAGAAGAATTACAGCTATAGCGAATTGCAGAAAGATTTACAGCAGCTTAAGAAAAAGTATAAGAATCACTGTCAGGTGAACGTGATCGGAAAGAGTGAAGATAAGAGAAATCTTTATGAAGTCGTAATCGGTAATCCTGATGCAAAGAAGCATCTTCTTGTTATGGGTAACCTTCATGCAAGAGAGCATATGACAGTACAGCTTTGTATGAAGCAGATTGAATATTATTTAAGTAATTACAATAAAAAGATAAGTGGCAAGAAGGTTTCTGCTACATTGGATAAAGTGGCAATTCACTATGTACCATCCTGTAATCCGGACGGAACAGCGATTAGCCAGCGTGGATTTAATGCAATCCGTAATAAAAAGCTTCGTTCAGCTCTTAGAAAGATGGGAGGCAGCTCCAGCAGATGGAAAGCGAATGCAAGAGGTGTAGACTTAAACCGTAACTGGAACGTAGCATTTAAAACATCCGGAAGAAAAGGAAGTTCAGGATACTGTGGACCAAAGGCAGAAAGCGAGAGCGAGACAAGAGCATTAGTAAACTGGTCAAATAGAATCCAGAAACAGGGCAAGATTGTCGGTATTGTAAGCTATCACTCCACGGGCTCCATTATTTACGGTAAGTCAACCAGCCGCGCACCAAAGGCAGTAAGAAATGCAACGACAAGAATGTACCAGACTGCAAAAAGCCTTACAGGTTACCAGCTTGTACAGCATGAAAGCTACGCACTTCCACATGGATACTCCAGAACATATTACCTTTATAAGAAAAAGATTCCATTCATTACAGTAGAAGTTGGAAGAGGAGCAGCACCATTAGGCGGAGGCGAATTCGGCTCTATCTGGGCAAAAAATAAAAACGTCGTAATCAGAGAAGCACAGCTGTTTCAGTAAAGCTAACAGCTAAAAAACAGGAGAAAGCGTATAAGAGAGTTCTTATTAAAAGGCAAAATCCAACAGCCAAAAAACAGGAAAGAGAGCAAATCTTAATATAGAAAAAGCGCATTAGAGCAAAAAAAGATGGCATCCAAGCCATCTTTTTTTGTGAAACTAAGCTTTTTCTATATTAAGATTTGCTCGCTTTCCGTCTCTTAATAACTCTTATACGGTTTCTCCATCAACTTCACTGTTTCATAAAGCAGCATTGTTGCAGCTCCGGTTCCGCCCTTAGAGTAAATCTCTTTGTCTTCGTCTGATTCGGATGTTCCGGCGATATCAAGATGTACCCAAGGTTTCTTTTCTACGAATTCACCTAAGAATCTTGCGGCAGCGGTTGCACCACACTTCTTACCGCAGTTTGCGATATCAGCTACGGTGGATGCATTTAAGTTATCATATTCTTCATCGCCCATAGGGAGTCTCCAGATATTCTCTCCTGCAAGGATGGATGCCTGAACGATCTTAGCCATGAGTTCATCGCTGTTACTGAATGCGCCGGTGTAGCGGTCACCGAGGGCAACAACGCATGCGCCGGTTAAGGTTGCTACATCAATTAATGTTGTAGCGCCACATTCGCGGATCGCGTAAGTGATGGCATCGATAAGAGCCATACGACCTTCTGCATCTGTATTAACAACTTCGATGTACTTACCGTTCATAGACTTAACGATATCACCCGGCTTCATAGACTTGCCGGAAATCATGTTCTCGCAGGCAGGGATGACAGCAGTTACATTAATGCCGAGCTTCGCTTCTGCGATCGCGCCCATTGCAGCGATTACTGCGGCTGCGCCGCCCATGTCACCATGCATACCTTTCATGGCAGTGCCAGGCTTTAAGTTATATCCGCCGGAGTCAAAGCAGAGTCCTTTACCGATTAAGGCAATCTTTTCATCATCAGTAACACGTCCGTTATATTCCATAACGATGAACTTCGCAGACTGTTTTGAACCGCGGGCAACGGCAAGGTAAGAATTCATACCGAGTGCTTCGCAGTCCTGCTTCTCAAGGATGGTGCACTTGATATTGTTCTTTTCGCAGATTTCTTTTGCTTTAGCGGCAAGAGCAGCCGGTGTCATAATGTTCGCTGGTTCATTCACCAGATCACGAGCGGTTGTAACAGCCTTCGCCATCATTCTTGTGTACTGTTCTTCTTTCTTAAAGGATGCAGAATCAATTCCTGTCAGGATTCCAAGATGAAGTTCAGAGGCTTCTGGCTTGTCAGAAATGTACTTATCGAAGGAATAGTCTGCAAGGAGAAGTCCCTTCATAGCGGAACTTAACCAGTAGGAAACATCCTCACCAATCGCAGTCATAAGAAGATTCTTACCATGGAAACGCTTCGCTTCCTTCATAGCCTGACCAAACTGTAACTGAAATCTTCTTGGAGTTGCCTTCTCAGGGATACCGATAAAGATTAGATTATAGTAAGGCTGGCCCTGATAGGAGAAGTCCTTTCCTCGAAGTCCGTATACCTTGCTTCCGCCAACAAGACCGTCAGCCTGAAGACTTTCAAAAATTTCGCTGACCTTTCCAAGTTCGATACTCAGGCGGTTTTTATGATTATACGTAACGAGCAATGTATCAAATTCGTAGTCCTCCAGATCTACGAGACGTTGTATTTGCATAAATGATACGCTCCTTTCTAAAAAATTTTTAAATGATAAATTATAATAGCAGTAAATATTTATCCTGTAGAAAAATCCGGCAAAATCGAAATGTGGTATTCCAAATGCCGCAATGAAAACTACATTCTAAATAAGTACCAGTCGCACTAAAACAGGGGAAAAGTGCATACTAACCCCTTATATAAATAAAGTTATTTATAGTATAGCACAGTCAAATATTTTAAAACAGAAAAAACTTGTACATATTACATAAAATTTTGGTGCTAAGGTACAGTGTTTTTGCGTAAACTACTTATAAGCAGGGTAAAATATTGTCAGAATAGATTTCGGGCAGTACAATACATCACGTTAGTTTGACAAAGTATCCCTTTTTCAGTATAATAATTAACATAGATAACTAACATTGTTAATTAAGAAAGAGATGGTGATAGAATGAATGAATATTCAATGATGACACAGGAACTGCAGGATCTGGCCGCGCTTTCTATGGAACATGGGCAGATTCCTTCAGGTCTGTATGACCAGTACCATGTGTTACGTGGCCTTCGTGATGTGAATGGTAAGGGTGTGCTGGCAGGACTTACGGATATCTCCACCATCACCTCTTCCAAAGAAGTTGATGGAAAGATGGTTCCCTGCGATGGAGAGCTGCGATACCGCGGTTACGATATCCACGATCTTGTAGACGGTTTTGTAGCAGAGCAGAGATTTGGTTATGAAGAAGTCGCGTATCTCCTTATTTTTGGACGTTTGCCAGAAGAGGAAGAACTGAAAGAATTTCAGAAGCTTCTTGGAAGTTATCGTACATTACCAACGAACTTTGTACGTGACGTTATTATGAAGGCACCGGGTAAGGACATGATGAACACTTTACAAAGAGGTGTACTCACTTTATACGGATACGATGACATGGCAGATAATATTTCCATACCGAACGTACTCCGTCAGTGCCTCCAGCTTACAAGTACCGTACCGCTGCTTGCAGTTTATGGCTATCAGGCATATAACCACTATGTAGAAGGTAAGAGCTTTTATATTCATTCACCGAAACCGGAACTATCTACCGCAGAGAATATCTTGCGTATGCTGCGTCCGAATAAGAAGTATACACCATTAGAGGCGCGAGTTTTAGATGTCGCACTCGTACTTCATATGGACCATGGCGGTGGTAATAACTCCACATTTACAAACCACGTAGTAACATCATCAGGAACCGACACGTACTCAGCGATGGCAGCATCCCTAGGCTCTCTTAAGGGACCGAAACATGGTGGAGCTAACATCAAGGTTGTACATATGTTTGACGAGATGAAGCGGACAGTAAAAGACTGGGAAGACGAAGACGAGATCAAGAACTATCTTCTGAAGCTCCTTAATAAAGAAGCATTTGACCATAGTGGTTTAATCTATGGAATGGGACATGCCGTATATTCTATCTCTGATCCAAGAGCAAGAATCTTTAAGGGATTCCTTGATAAACTTGCAAGAGAGAAAGGATACGATGAAGAATTTGAATTCTACAACAGAGTAGAAAGACTTGCCGTAGAGACCATTCAGGAAAAGCGCCGCATTTACAAAGGCGTAAGCGCCAACATTGACTTTTACAGCGGCTTAATGTATCGTATCTTAGGACTGCCGGATCAGCTGTTTACCCCGATGTTCGCCGTTGCCCGTATGGTCGGCTGGAGCGCACATCGCTTAGAAGAGCTGATGAACTGCGACAAGATTATCCGTCCGGCATACCAGAGCATAGCCATGGATAAAGAATACGTTCCGATGAAGGACAGGATCGTTATAGCAAAGTAAATGGTTATATTTCAGTATATGAAAAAAATATAAGTATTTTTTGGAGGAAATATGGAAACGAAAGACACAGGCAGTTCTGACTGGTCAGAAGACGAACCTCAGACAGAACAGAAGGTGACTTTAGAAGATTATCAACAGTTAATCATTCAGATGAGAAGGGCGAATGTTCAGTTTCAACAGCTGTGTAACATCCCGTCAGGCGAGCTGACGATGTTACTTACTCTGCGGCGGCTTCTGTTAGCCAAAACATTTGTCATTCCATCCGATATCGGAGATGCGCTGAAGCTGTCAAGACCAGCCGTATCCCGAATGCTTCATAACCTGGAACGGAAAGGGTATCTGGAAATGAAAAGCAGTGAAGAAGATCACCGCTACGTAAAAGTACAGCTTACCCAGGCAGGGAAGAAGCTTATTACCGAAGAGCTGGAGAAGTGTGGAACGCTCTTAGAGAGGGTCAAAGAGCGTATGGGGGAAAAGGATATGAATCAGTTTCTTTACTACTATAGCGAATTCTGCAGCGTTCTGATAGATGAGATATTTTAAGAAACAAACGAAACAGACGAAAACAGGAAATCCATTGCTAGTCTCTGCTCTGTATCACTGCAGTCAATATGCTCAATCGCATCTTGACTTTGCTCTAAAGCCGCAGAGACTAGCAATGGATTTCCTGTTTTCTGGTTAGTTTCTGTCATTGATGATATTCGTTTGCCTAATGGAGCAGCAATTACTCGTTAGTCCTCCTGAAAGCGAAAAAACGTCGTGACAGATTAAAATATCTGCTTTCTGTTGAAAATTAAAGAGGAGCCGGATTTGCTCCGACTCCTCCAAGTATGTGTCCGCAAATAAAAGGCTGGATTTCGGATTGCTCGAAAGAAAAATAAAGAAGGAATGGTTTCTCATTTGAATTTTGTGACTTTGCGCTATGGAATTTTGACTCTAAAAACTTCAGACTCGTTTTTCCGAAGTTTTTGCTTTTTGAGGCAAAATGAAATGTTTAGCGCAACGGAACAAAATCAAATGAGAAACCATTCCTTCTTTTTCTAGTATCTTCGGGGCAATCCGAATAGAAGAATTCTTGTTTCGTTTCTGCGATGATGCTTTCTAAAATTCTTCGAGTTTCTTTAAAAGTGCCATCTCACCTGAGACTTTATATTTTGCGCAGAAGCGGCACAGTGCGAACAGGGTGTCTCCTAACTTTTCGGAAAGTTCTTCATCGCTGTTGAACTTCTTTTCAGGGTCTTCGCCGGCGGTGCCGAGCTGCAGATTGATGACGGAAGTGAGAAGATCTTTGAATACATCTTCATCGTTGGTGGAAAGTACACCGGCAGCGGCAGCCTTTTTTGCTACCTTTTCACCGCGGATGAGGGCAGGAAAGTTTTCCGGGATAAGATCGATGTCCTCTTTTAAAGAGGTCTGTTTATGGCCTTCTTCCTGTGCCTTTAACTTCTCCCAGTCAGCCTGCTGTTGTTCTACGCTGTCATAATGGCGGCCGGCAAATACATGTGGATGACGGTGGATCATCTTGCGTGCGATGCCGTCAATCACATCTTCGATGGCAAATTCACCGTTATCTTCGGCAACCTGTGACTGTAAAAGCACCTGGAAAAGAAGGTCGCCAAGTTCTTCTTTTAAGTTGGTGCAGTCTCCGGTCTTAGTCAGGTTAGATACAGCCTGATTCACTTCGTAGGCTTCTTCTAACGTATATAATTTAAGCGATTCGTGTGTCTGTGACTTATCCCATGGGCAGCCATTCTCTCCGCGAAGTGTTGCCACGATTGCCTGTAATTCCTGAAAATTAAACTTTTTATCCATAGTATGCCCCTCCTCCGGGCAAAATAGGCAATTCTTAAATATGCAAAAGAATAGAAAAACCTATTGTAAAAATATGTTATTTGCTATATTATATCAATAAGTCACGAAAAAATCTACATTAACTATGTAAAAAGAAAGAAGGAAGGATTGATGAACAACTTTGGACGGACGGTACTGGCATTGGGGCTGGGTACAGTCATGACATTTACGAATCCAGAGTGCTTTTTTCAGGCAGAGTCAGAGCCGACGATGGTTTATGCGGCAGAGAAAGCCGTCGTACAGGGCAGGAAGCTGACGGTGCAGAGTAGATCTAGTATATCTGTAAGAGTATCTGCCGATTGTTTAGGAAAAAGTGAGAGTACGACAGAAGTGACGACAAAGAAGGAAGAAGGTACGAAGGCTTCTTCCGAGAAGAATACCGAAGGCAGCAGCACCGGAAAGGATGAATCGCAGACGAATCATACGACAGAAAGTACGCATACTACGTCGGGAAGCGGTACATCAAGTGGTACGGAAGGAAGTTCAGGATCAGGCAGTCAGACATCCGGAGGAAGTTCTACATCAGGAAGTTCTACATCAGGAAGTTCTGTATCTGGAAGCAGTTCGGCAGGAAGTTCGGTATCTGAGAATGGCACATCGGGCAGCAGCTCTTCAAACGATGCTTCGCATCAGACAGAGCAGACCGGCAGTTCGGCATCTGGGTCAGATGGACAGGCAGATAGTAATAAGAATACGACACAGGATAAGAATTCTGATCATTTAGAGGATGACCGTACGAATGGGAATACAGATAACACCGCACAGAATAACAAGATTTCTACAAGAAAAGATATGGAGATCAGGACAAAGAGTGCGGTTAAGAACATCAAGGAGGAGATTGCAGAGGAAGATGCACCGGATGGAAGAGATACGGTCAATACATTTATTCCGAAAGTATATAACGATACCCGCCTTTCGATGAAGAATCATAAAGAGTATATAGCCGGTTATATTTATTTTAATCAGGGAGATAGCGCATGGAATCAGAATGGGTACTGTATTGCAAAGGCAGGCTGTGGACCGACTTCCATGGCAGTTGTCATTACATCGCTTACCGGTAAGTGGGTTACTCCGCTTGATACAGCCATCTGGGGATACCAGCATGGATTTTATTCAAGAGAAGGCTCTGCTCACGAGATGATACCGGCGATGGCGACGGCATATGGGCTTCGCTGTCAGGGAGTAGGAACAGACTATCAGGCGATTAAGAAGGCGCTTAAGGCAGGTAAGCCGGTCGTATGCCTTATGGGACCGGGGTATTTTACAAGAGGCGGTCACTTTATGGTCCTCGTTGCAATCGATAACAATGACTGTGTTACGGTTGCCGATGTAGGAAGCAGAACACGCTCCGCTTACAAGTATCGGTTGGCAGATGTTATTGCACAGTCGAAGGGAGCAAGTGCCGGTGGTCCTTTCTGGGTAATGTCTTACGATAAGGGAAGCAGTGCGGCCCGTAGAGAGAAGGCGATTAAGAATTATACGCAGGAAGATATGGAAGAAGACTTTGCAGATGCTTCGTATATGAAGGTGACGGGAGAACTTCCTGAATTATTAAAGAAAGAGAAGAAGGAAGTATCTGTTAAGAAGGTTGTGTCCATTCTTAAGATGTCCACAGGAGGAAGTCTTCTTAATACACTTAGGGTGAATAATACCGGTTCTTCTTTTTCACCGGTAAGCCGGAGCAGCCAGCTTGTTTCGATCACAGCGAAAGCAAAAGATACAAAAGGTGCAAAAGAAGCAGGTAATGCGGAAGACTTAAAGAAGTCACAGGATCAGGCACTTACGTTAAAGCAGGATATTGCCCGAAGACAGTGGGAGAAGAAGATCCCTTTATCGAAGCTGGAATGTTATTTAAAAGGAACAATAGAAAAGAATGCATTTACTAAATAAAGTTAGTCCAGGAGCTTAAAAATCATAAGAGAAAGAAACCGATAAGAGTTATGAGAAAGATTAATTACAGAATTACAGTGAATATTACGCAGAAGACGATGAAGCTCGGATTCCGCGCCAAGATGCCGGAGGAGATGGAGGGAAAGCGCATACGTGTACAGGCAGTATTTACGCAGAGACAGGTAGAACGCCGTTTTCCGATGGAAGTAGTGATTGAAGAGGGCGAAGTGGGCGAGCAGATCCGCGCCGATGCAGAGATTCTTCTGCCATATGTATTTTACAGTCCGCCACGCCATAAGGTGAATGTTGTGTTTGCGCTCTGGTGCGGAGCAGAAGAGATCAGCCTTGATGACCAGCCATTTCCGGTACAGAAGGAGCTTTTTGCAAGAGCAGAGATCGTGCGTAAGAGGAATCTGCTTAAGTTTGCAGGATGTTCTCTCGGCTTGCCATTTTTGCTCGTAAGAGATTATTTTAAAGAAGGAAAGAACTTTATAAAGGCGGCGAAGCGGGCGAATGAGACAGTGTACCGTATCAGTGGATATAATTACAGTGCACGCCAGCAGAATACCGACTATTTTGCTGCCAGATACCGTAAATACGTGGCAAAGAATAAGGTGAAGCCGAATCAGATTCTTTTTCTGTCGGAAAGAGAGCCGGAAGAGGGCGGGAATCTTATGCTTGTAAAGAAGTGGTTTGAGGAGAATGAACCGGGAGTAGAGATTACTACATTTATTAATACAAAGACGGTAGACCATTTAAAGAAGAGAGAACTGCGGGAGTGTGCCTTAAAGTGCGCGACATCGGCAGTCATTATTCTAGAAGACTTTTATCCGCAGCTTCACAGCATTCATAAGCGGAACGAGACAAAGATTATCCAGTTATGGCATGCCTGCGGTGCCTTTAAGACGTTCGGGCTTACCCGCATGGGGAAAAAGGGCGGTGCGCCGCAGACTTCCATGAATCACAGGAATTATGATCTCGTACCGGTAAGCAGCGATACCGTAAGAGACATTTATGCGGAAGCATTTGGCATCTCACCAAGTAAGGTACAGGCGCTCGGCGTGCCTCGTACAGACCGGCTTTTTGACTGGGAATACGAAGAAGAAAAGCGCAGGGAACTTTATGAGAAGTACCCGGCATTTAAGGACAATCGTGTCATTTTGTTTGCGCCGACATTCCGAGGAGATGGGAATAAGGATGCACACTATCCGCCGGAGGCATTTGACGTTAATCGCTTCATGGAACGACAGCCGGAAGATACGGTGCTTATTCTCAAGAATCATCCGTTTGTCAAGCAGAGCTTTTTTGTAGAAGAACGGTGGAAAGACAGAGTATTTGACCTTAGTACAAAGGAGCATATTAACGACCTTATGCTCATAAGCAACCTTCTCATCACAGACTACAGCTCGAGTGTATTTGAAGCGGCAATCTTAGAACTTCCGATGCTGTTTTATGCATTTGATGAGAAGGAATATATGGATAGCAGAGACTTTTACTTTGATTATGACCAGTTCACTCCGGGACCGGTTGTCGCAGAATTTGAAGCTTTATGTGAAAAGGCAGCCTCCATGCTTGAGAATATTGTGTCAGAAGTAGAACAATCAGACCTTGATAATTTCCGCAAAGTTTTCCTAAATATGGTTGATGGACACAGTACAGAACGCATTTGCAGAAAAATAAAAACCAACTATATAAATATTTAGTTAAATTTGCAAAGAAAGTTTGACAAATGGAAGGAAATAATATAAAATATTGGAAGCAAGATGATTTCGTAATGGGAATTTACTATCATTTGCATAAGAGTGACAACACTGGGAATGACATTATAAAGTCTGTAACGTGACAATATAATAAGATATTTAACGAATGACAAGGGGATTTTAATATGAAAGGAATAGTATTAGCTGCCGGCAAAGGTACCAGACTGTACCCTATGACGAAGCCGGTTTGTAAACCATTATTACCAGTATATGACAAGCCATTAATTTATTATCCGATCGCTACTTTACTTCAGGCAGGGATCAAGGACATTCTCGTAATCATTCCACCGGGAGAAGAGAAGGAATTTACGAATCTTCTTGGGGACGGAAGTGAGTTTGGAATTCATATCGAGTTTGCCGTACAGAAGGTTGCACGCGGAATTGCAGATGCTCTGATCATTGGGGAAGACTTTATTGGAGATGACTCCGTATGTCTTGTATTAGGAGATAACATTTTCCACTGCCATAATCTTGATGAGATTATGAAGGAAGCCATCAAGGATGACCATGGTGCGAAGGTATTCGGTTATTATGTAGACGATCCAAGACCATTCGGTGTAGTAGAGTTTGATGAGAACGGACAGGCCGTATCCATCGAAGAGAAGCCGAAGAATCCGAAGTCGAACTACATCGTACCGGGATTATATTTCTATGATAATCAGGTAATCGACATCGCTAAGAATCTTGAGCCATCTGCAAGAGGTGAGTACGAGATCACAGATGTTAACTTAGAATACTTAAGAAGAGGCCAGTTAAAGGTTATCCCATTTGACAGAGGACTCACATGGATGGATGCCGGAACCGCAGACAGCATGTTAGAAGCGGCTGAGATCGTTAAGGCACTCCAGAAGTCCGGATGCTATGTAGGCTGCTTAGAAGAACTTGCATGGAAAGAAGGATTTATATCTTTAGACAAGATCCACGAGATTGGAGAAAGTTTAAAGATGACCAATTATGGACAGTATTTACTTAAGTTAAAGTAAAGTTAAAGTAAGAACTTGTTAAAGAACGATTTTCAATTGCTGTAAGTGGGGGTATTTTGTTAACTGTAAAGTAAAAAGTTGCCATCGCATTTGCGAGATAGTCTCATTCTTAGAGACAGATAACAACTTTTTACAAGGGGAAGTACAAGAATTTCCATTATTATACTAGAATGAGAATATAACGGCGAAATGTAATAAGAACTTTAAAATAACAGTTTACACACCGCCTAACATTTTAAAAAAAACTTTCCATTTTTTAGTTGACAAATGAATCACCCTATGATATACTACAGTCATCACAAAAACATTGCACAGGCAGCAGGTCATTAAAAAGTAAAATAATAAGAAGTAGACGCTGCGCCAGAGAGGAGAGTACGTTATGCAGAGTACTGGAATAGTAAGAAAGCTTGATTCATTAGGAAGAATTACATTACCAATGGAACTTCGTAAAAGTTTCGACATCGGTGAGAGAGAACCTTTAGAAATCTTCACAGAAGAAGATAAGATCATCATTAAGAAGTATAACCCTAGTGATATCTTTACAGGACAGTGTGAAGACCTCATTGAATATAGAGGTAAGAAGGTATCAAGAGATTCTATCCGTGAGCTTGCCAGAATCGCCGGATATAAGCTGACAGAAGAGTAATCTTCACGAGGACAGCTTACATCTACTGTAAGTTTTTTGTGTATACGAAAGATAAAGTGCCATAAGCTAATCTACAGAACCAGTATAGTAGGGCATGGAATCAAAAGAAGCCCCCTTCTTTGTGAAAGCAGAGAAGGGGGCTTCTTTCAGTAATTTTGACCAAATGAAATCCATGTTAACACTTTTGTTATACATTCTTATCCCGCCTGTAACCAAAGATAATACTTCTGTTATGGCAGTTTCCCTGTAAAAATATTAAAATAAAAGTATAAGAAATGCAAAGACATTCCTTACTATATCAGGAAGACGAGGAGGGGTTCCCTATGAAGAAGAGATTAAGTACAATTTTAGCAGTAATGTTTATGGCAGTAATACTCATTCCATTTACACCGGTGCAGGCAGCATCTACAGACGTAACCGGTAAGATGGCAGGGAATCGTGAGATTAAGAACATTAGCAAGATGATGACCGCATATACGACAGCGATGAACTTAAGCGAACAGTCCACCACCAGACCGGTAAAGATGAAACTTAACGATAATGCCAAGTTATCCATCGCTGTATTTGTAAGATATAATTACAAAGGAGACTACAGCTACACAGCAAGGGAACTTCGTTCCGAGACAAAGAAGCTTTTTGGTAAGAGTGCTTCCGTTAATAACATCAGGAACAAGAAGAATAAGAATCATGCGATGTTAGTATGCAGCTCCAACAGCAAGTACTATAAAGATCCATATATGTACTGTGGCGGAGACTTCGGGGATGTGATTCCAGATTACAAGATCACAAAGGTAACCCGTACCGGTAAGAATACCTACACCGTAACAACACAGAACCGTTTAGGATGCTACGGAGAGAAGGGCAGAACGAACATCGGTACAACAACACTGAAGCTGAAGAAGACAGCAGCAGGATATGTTGTAAAAGGAGTTCGCTATCAGTATAACGGGAAGTAATAAACCCTATTAAGTAAGTAAAATGAGAGATAGAACCTTATAAAATAAAGGAGACATATCAAAGCAGTTTAGCAGCTGTCAGATATGTCTTTTTTATAGAATCTTTTTCGTCTTATAATTTTACAAAGTATACATTATATATATACAAACAGTAAAAAATGACAAGGAAATAACACAGATAAAGTAAAGTTTTAGTGGAAAATTGAAAATATAGTCTGACATGACCAAAAATAGCCAGATTAAAAGGTCGAAATTAGTCATATTTAAGAATACTACAAATAAGAAATATATGTTATACTTTATTCACTATGAAAAGGTGTGTGGTTTTATTAAAAAGATCAGTACATCAGAATATTTTAATTTACATCTATAGTTCAACTCTGAATCATTTGTGTACTGTCTGTTAAGACACACCAAAAAAGTATGAAAACAGGATTATCATATAAGAAGTATGGATTTTGCGGGGATAGAAGTTCATTTATAGGATAATCAGCACAAGAAAAATAAGATTGGGGAAAGTATATGTATAAGAAGAGTGTACAGGGCTGGTTGAAGCACCTGGATTTCATGATCCTGGACGTAGTCTGTCTTTGGATTTCTTTTACGCTTGCATTCGGTATGCGACATGGGTCGCTGAATGTATTTGCGAATTCTTTATACCGTGATATGATGTGGAGCCTTGCGCTCATGGATATCGTGGTAATCTTTTTCTTCGATTCGTTGAAGAATGTATTAAAACGTGGTTTTTATCGCGAATTTACTGCGACGGTCAAGCAGACCTGTCTCATCACTTTATGTTCCGTATTTTATTTATTTACATTTAAAGAGGCCGATGATTATTCGAGACTGGTGCTTACATACACAGCAGCATTATATTTACTGCTAAGCTATATTACCCGCAATATATGGAAGTATTTACTGCGTAAGTATCTGGGAGAAAACGGAAGACGCTCCCTTCTTATTGTAACAGTATCTGAGATTGTTGATACAGTCATTGACAATATTAAGAATAAAAATTATTCAGATTATATCGTAACTGGCGTATGTATCCTTGATGATAAGGCAAGAGGACGAACGATCGACGGTGTTCCGGTTGTTGCAGACAAGGAAGATCTCGTTGAATATGTCTGTCGCGAGTGGGTAGATGAAGTCTTTCTCAATATTCCGGAAAGTGAACCGCATCCATCAGAGCTTCTGGATAAATTCATTGAGATGGGTGTTGTCGTACATATGAAGCTTGCCAAGTCGCAGAACCTGCTCGGCAAGAAGCAGTTCGTCGAACGACTTGGAACTTACACCGTCCTCACAACAAGTATTAACAGCGTAAGCCGCCGCCAGATTGTCTTAAAGCGTATGCTCGACATCTTAGGAGGGCTTGCAGGCTGCATTATCACTGGAATTCTCTGCATCTTCGTAGGACCGGCCATCTACATCCAGTCACCGGGGCCAATCTTCTTCAAGCAGACCCGTGTCGGAAAGAACGGAAAGCTGTTCCAGATGTATAAGTTCCGAAGTATGTACATGGATGCCGAAGAACGCAAAGCCGAACTCATGAAGGAAAACCGTGTACAGGACGGCATGATGTTCAAGCTCGACTTTGACCCTCGAATCATCGGTAGCAAGAAGCTCCCGGACGGCACAATCAAAAAAGGTGTCGGCAACTTCATCCGTGACTGGAGCTTGGATGAATTCCCGCAGTTCCTTAATGTGTTGAAAGGAGTCGGCGGTATAATAGAGCCAACCGAGAAAAAGCTTGATTTTACAGGGTTTTCGCTGGCTTAGCTAGGTTCCTTAGTATGATTCTTATGATTTATCATTAGAGGAAACCAATCGTATTTCCAGCGGGAATATATATAATAAAGTGGTTTCCTGGATGCTTATTTGACCCAATCATAAATAAGTAAATGAGAATCATAAATAATAGGAGGTAATGGCTGAGCCTGCGGATGTCCCTCAAAAGACGTTCACAGGTTATCTGTCGTTGGAGAAAAATATAAGAAATAAATGAGAAAAAAGAGATAAGAAAGTAGCCCTCGATTTTGTCGGGGGGGGGTACAGTAAGGGAGATATGAAATGCTAGGAATATCAAAACGAAAGTGTACGATGGATACCCCAGTACATATTAATGGGAATGAAAAGAAAAAGAAAACTGAATATCGAAATTCTTATATCGCATATCTAAATATTCAAAATGTGATTCTCATGTGCTACTTACTTGTGTTCGGGGTATGGCTATGGACGGAATTACATATCTTAACAAATCTTAACATATTCCGGATTAATGCTCTTCTTGGTGTAGCAATAATCCTATCTAGTTTTAAATCACTCAAATTTGAAGGCAATTTCTACAATTGTGGGGACGATTGTAGATTAACAAATAGATTACAAAAAAATGGAAGGAGAAAGAAAAAAATCTATGTATAGAAAAGATTCTGAAGGATGGTTAAAGCACACAGATTTTATAATCTTAGACATGATCTGTTTGCAATTAGCGTATGTTCTGGCATATGCAATTAGCGGATATGGATTTAATCCATATGAAACAATTATTTATCGAAATATGGCAGTTTTCCTTGAACTGGCAGATCTGGTTATGATTTTTGCATATGGCACCATGAAAAGCGTGTTAAAGAGAGAATACTATCGTGATTTTGTAGTTACGTTAAATCATGCGATTATGGTAGGTGCCTTAGTGGTTTTATATTTATTCCTGCTTCATGAAGGGCAGGACTTTTCAAGATTAACATTGATGCTGACCATAATAATTTATTTAGTAATGACGTATGTTGTCAGAGAACTTTGGAAAAAACTTCTGCGAAAACAGATGAAGGATGGCGGAGAACGTAAACTACTGATTGTAACATCAGAAGATGTGGCTGAACAAGTAGTGTTAAGTATGCAGGAAAACAATTATGCCAGATTCTCATTGGCTGGTGTAGCTGTAATTGATGCGGACTGGACTGGAAGAGAAATTCATGGAGTTCCGGTAGTTGCCAACGAAGAGACTGCAGCAATGTATGTATGTCAGGAATGGATTGACGAAGTTTTGATTGTTGTTTCAGAAGTTCTTCCGTATCCGTCAGAGTTAATTGAGCAATTATCAGAAACAGGAGTAACCATTCATCTTAATCTTGCAAAGATCACAAGTGTGCCAGGGAAAAAACAGTTTGTGGAAAAGGTTGGTAATTACACAGTCCTTACGACAAGTATTAATTATGCATCAACCAGACAGTTAATGTTAAAACGATTGATGGATATTGCGGGTGGATTAGTTGGGTGTATTTTTACCGGAATCATTTGTATTTTTGTCGGACCGGCAATTTATATTGCATCACCGGGACCAATCTTCTTTGCTCAGGAACGAGTAGGAAAGAATGGAAAGAAATTTAAAATGTACAAGTTCCGCAGTATGTATATGGATACAGAAGAACGTAAGGCAGAGCTTATGAAAGATAACAAACTTGGAGATGGAAAGATGTTCAAACTGGACTTTGATCCTCGTGTTATCGGAAATAAGATACTTCCAGATGGGACACATAAGACAGGAATCGGTGATTTTATCAGACGAACAAGTTTAGATGAATTTCCGCAATTCTTTAACGTATTACGTGGCGATATGTCGATTATAGGTACTCGCCCACCCTTGATTTCAGAAACGAATCTGTATGAGCTTCACCATCGTGCAAGGCTAGCAATTAAGCCTGGAATTACTGGCATGTGGCAGGTAAGCGGACGAAGTGATATTACCGATTTTGAAGAAGTAGTTCGTCTTGATAAAGAGTATATCAAAAATTGGAACATTGGGCTAGATATAAAAATATTGTTTAAAACGATATTGGTAGTCTTTAAGAAAGATGGATCAATGTAAATCCTACAAGCAGCTTATTTTAGAGAATAAGCTGCAAAAGGATAAATATAGATAAGTTATAAATATAATAATAGGAGAATTGAAATGATTATTACAAAAACACCGTTTAGAATGTCCTTTTTTGGTGGAGGAACCGATATGCCATCATTTTTTCGGGAAAATGGAGGCTCCGTGTTATCAACAACATTTGACAAATATTGTTATGTAAATGTACGCCATTTACCACGCTTTTTTGATTATTCAACGGAACTTTCTTATTCAAAAACAGAAAGAGTAACTAATATAGAAGATATTCAGCATCCGGCAATCAAAAATGCAATGAAGTTTTTGGATATGCATGAAATTCGTTTGACATATGAGGCTGATTTACCTGCTCGTTCTGGTTTAGGAACAAGTAGCTCTTTTGCAGTGGGTATGCTAAATGCTTTTTATGCTTTGAAAGGAAAATATGCTGATAAGAAAAAACTTGCAGATGAAGCGATTTATTTGGAAAGAGAGTTATGCCAGGAAGCTGGTGGTTGGCAGGATCAGATAGCAGCTTCATTTGGTGGCTTTAATCGTATTAATTTTACAGATGAAGGCTATGATGTGCTCCCATTAATCATTTCACCAGAAAGAAAAAAACAACTTAATCAGAATTTGATGATGTTTTTTACTGGTTTTACACGTTTTTCATCAGATGTTCAGAAAGCAAATGCAGCAGGAAAAGTAGACAAGACAGCACAGCTTAAAGAAATGCTTTCTTTAGTAGATGATGCGGAAAAGGTATTAACAGATAAAACAGTCGATTTAGATGAATTTGGACGAATGTTAGATCATACATGGAAATTAAAAAGACAAACAGGAAATGCAGTTTCTACAAGTAATATAGATATTCTGTATGAAAAAGGAATCAAAGCTGGTGCATTAGGAGGAAAATTACTTGGTGCAGGTGGAGGTGGTTTCTTAGTATTTTATGTACAACCAGAAAAACAAGCAGAAGTTAGAGAAGCAATGAAGGAATTAATGTATATTCCATTTTCTTTTGAAGATGGAGGAACAAGAGTTATTCATTACACTCCAGAATCATATGAACCATTAGTGTACGAGGAGAAATAAAACATGAAAGTTGTAATTATGGCGGGTGGAAAGGGAACAAGGATTTCTTCAGTTGCCAGTGATATTCCAAAACCCATGATCAAAATTGAAGGTAAACCTGTTTTAGAACATGAAATTGAATGTTTAAGAGATCAAGGATTTAAAGACATTATTCTCACTGTGAGTCATTTGGGTAATATAATAATGGATTATTTTGGTGATGGAAGTGGTATTTCACCAGTAACAGGTAAAAGTTTTGGAGTGAATATTGAATACTATTTTGAAAAAGAGCCATTAGGAAATGCAGGAGCCTTATTCAAGATTAAAGATAAGCTGACAGAAGATTTTTTACTTTTAAATGCAGATGCTATGTTTGATGTGGACTTTAATCGTTTTGTTGAATTCCATAAATCCCATGGTGGGCTGGTTACTTTATTTACTCATCCTAATAGTCATCCGTATGATAGTGGACTGATTATAGCAAATGAAAATGGTATTGTACAGAAGTGGCTGGCAAAAGAAGATGAAAGACCATTGTATTATAAAAATAGAGTAAACGCTGGTCTTCATGTGATGTCACCGGAAATTTTGAAACAAAATATTGATACTCCTAAAATTGATTTAGATAGACAGCTTTTAAAACCTTTATCCGGAACAGGCAAAATGTTTTGCTATGATAGCCCAGAATATGTAAAAGATATGGGAACACCAGATAGATACTATGCGGTATGTGAAGATTTTAAAGCTGGACATGTACAGGGAAAAAATTTAAAGAATAAGCAGAAAGCAATTTTCCTTGATAGAGATGGAACAATTAACAAATATGTTGGATTTTTAAGAAATATTAATGAATTTGAATTGATTGATGGAGTATCCAAGGCAATCAAAAAAATGAACGAATCTGGATATTTAACAATTGTTGTAACAAACCAGCCAGTAATTGCTCGTGGTGAAGTGAGTTTTGATGAATTAGATGAAATTCATAATAAGATGGAAACTTTATTGGGCAAAGATGGAGCATATATAGACGGTCTTTATTATTGTCCACACCATCCGCATAAAGGATATGAAGGAGAAAGACCTGAATTAAAAATAGAATGTGAGTGTAGAAAACCGAAGCCAGGAATGCTTATGAAAGCAGCGAAAGATTTTAATGTAGATTTAGAGAAATCTTGGATGATAGGTGACGGTGAAAATGATGTTTTGGCAGGAAAAAATGCTGGATGTAAAACGGTATTAATTGGCAATCAGAATTATCAACAGGATTATACAGTCTCATCATTAAAAGAGTTTGTAGATAGAATGGAGTTTTAGAGTAATGAGAAAACTAGAAGAAAGATTACAGAAACATATTGATTTATTAGTAGAAAGATACCCTGCATTAAAAAGTATTGAACAGTCTATTATTGATGCTTATTTAGTCATGGAAGAATGCTATGAAAACGGTGGAAAATTGTTAATTGCAGGAAATGGTGGTTCAGCAGCAGACTCAGAGCATATTGCTGGAGAATTAATGAAAAGATTTAAAACTCCTCGTCCAGTAAAAAAAGAGTTTGCAGATAAACTTATTGAGATTGATCCAATAAGAGGTGAACAGCTTGCAAATAATTTGGAGTGTTCACTGATGGCGATTCCATTAGTTGCACATGAAGCGTTAACAACAGCTTATATTAATGATGTAGATGGATTAGGTGTATTTGCACAGCAGTTATTTGGATTCGGAAGAGAAGGAGACGTATTTTTAGGAATTTCTACTTCAGGAAATAGTAAAAACGTGTTACCTGCCACAGTGGTTGCACGTGCATTAGGAATAAAAGTAATTGGTCTTACTGGTGCAAAGGGGGGAGAATTAGCTGAAGTAGCAGATGTAGCAGTTAAGGCTCCGGAGACGGAAACATATATGGTTCAGGAGTTACATTTGCCAATTTATCATTGTTGGTGTCTTATGCTTGAAGATAAATTTTTTGGAGCGTAAACAAAATGAATAAAACAAAAAAAATATTATTTGTTATGCCGAGGTTGCCATTTCCGGCAACTTCAGGTAGAAAAACTTCCTTATATCATTACTGTAGGATATTATCTGAAGAATTGGGGTATAGGCTAATAGTTGCTGCTTTTCTTGAAAAGGGAGATGACCCTCAATTAAAACCAGAATTTATTGACAGACTGGAAATATTGCCAAAACCATCAGCAACGACAAAAATTAAAAATATTTTTGTGGATTCTATATTATTAAAGAAAAAGCCGATGCAGGTTTCATTATATTGGAATCCAAATGCTAGGGTAGTGATTGATAAAATAGTGCAGGAAGAACAACCGGATATAATTATTGGCGATATGGTCAGAAGTACAGAATATATTAAGAATTATCCAATATATCGTATCGCTGATTTAGATGATCGTATTTCATTACGTTATCAGCGACAGCTTGATTATGACATTTCGGGTATAAACCCGTATGGAGCTTTTTTGAATACCGTTCCGAAAATTGTTCAGAAGATTATGCTGTGGAAACCACTAAAAGTTTATGTGGTAAAGAATGAAATTAAATTGTTGAAAAAATATGAATTAGAAATTGCAAAACAGTGTGATAAAACCGTTTTAGTAGCTCAAAAAGAAGCAGATGCACTTAATAAAGAATTGCATAAAAATAAAGCATGTGCAATTCCTATTGGTGTAGATGTTGAGTATTTTTCGTATAGAAAAAATACTTCTGAGGAAAATTATATTGGCTTTTTGGGAGCAATGAGTGTAGCACATAATGAAAATGCAGTCAGACATTTTATTTCAGATATTTTGCCGGAAATAGTAAAAGAAAAACCAGAGGTTAAATTTTTGATTATAGGCGGCGGAGCGTCAGAAGATTTGAGAAAACTTGAATCAGACCACGTACACTTTACGGGAAGGGTTGATGATGTACGAGACTATTTAGAAAAATGCAAGGTATTTGTATGTCCGATGACCTTTGGTAGCGGAATCAAGACAAAGAATTTAGAAGCAATGGCGATGGGACTCCCGATTGTTACAACAACAATAGGTGCGGAAAATATTGATGCAGAGCAGGGAAAAGAATGGATAGTTACAGATGATAATCAGGATTTTGCAAAAGCTGTTATAATGCTCCTTTCTAATGACGAATATAGAAATACAATGGGATTGAAGGGAAGTCAGTTTATAAATAAGAATTTTACATGGTCTGTTGCTAAGGAATGTTTTGCAATGCAGTTACATAATGTAGGAAAATAGTAGGAATTAGAAAAATGCGTATATTGATTGATGATGGAATGCAGATTAAAGTTGGAACTGGAATAGGAAAATATAGTCTGTATTTATACAAAGAATTAAAAAAACATTTAGAAAAAAAGGACAGTGTTGAATTACTGCAATTTGATAAGGGAAGTAGTTCAAAAAAACAAGGAAGATTGAAGTATCTCTTATATATCAATTCAAATAAATTTAAAAAAAAGTGTGAACAGTATGATGTCGTTCATTTTACTAATTATGCTATGCCATTTAGAAAAAATCGAAAAACAAAGTATATTGTGACGATTCATGATCTGGCGTCTTTTATACATCCAGAATCCTTGTCAACGATGTATAGACTGTATAATCAGTTTATTGTAAAACTTGCAATAAAAAATGCCGATCAGATATTGACTGTTTCAGAATCAGTGAAAAAGGAAATAATTGAAAGATGGCCAATGGCAAATGTAAAAGTTGCTTATCCTGGATTATACTCAGAATTTGATTCAGAAGCAGTATTGAATCAATATGAATCAGGACTGCTGGGAGAAATATCAAAAAGAAAATTCTTTCTATTTGTTGGAACAATAGAAACTCGAAAAAATTTAAAAATAGTTATTCAATCTTTTATTGATATGAAAAAAGATAATCCAGGAAATGGTTATAAACTGGTTTTGGCTGGTAGAAAAGGTTTTGGATTTGAAGAATACGAAAAATTAATTAATGAATCAAAATATAAAAAGGATATTATTGTAACGGGATATTTGTCCTCTAATGATGTCATTAAGTTATATAAAGAAGCATCTGCGTATATTTTCCCAAGCGTTTATGAGGGATTCGGTTCTACCCAATTGGAATGTATGGTGAATCATTTACCTTTGATTTTAAGCAAAATACCTACAAATATTGAAGTGAGTAAAGCGTATGGATTATTTTTTGATTTAGAGGATGGGCAAGGATTAGAAAAGCAAATGAACAAGATTGTTGACGGTGAATATGATTACCAAGAGAAAAATAAGGTTGCTGATGATATTTGCCAAAGATATTCTTGGGAAAGTTTAATAGATAGCTATATTGAAGTATATAAGGATATGTAAAGGAAGATTGTATGGCAAAAAAAATAAAAATATGTCATGTTATAGGGAGTTTTGTAAATGGCGGAGTAGAAGCTGTTATTTTAAATTATTTTTCGCACATGGATTTAAATGAATATGAAGTTCATATTATTGGACATGGAATATTGGTACAAGAATGTGCAGATAAATTTGCCAATATGGGATTTATAATTCATAATGTGACGCCTAAAAGTGTTTCGGTATTGAAGAATTTAAAAGAAATTGAAGAAATTTTTAAAAAGTATAAATTTGATATTGTACATTCACATTTGACAGAATGGGCCTGTGTTCCAATGTTTCTTGCGTGGAAATGTGGTATAAAAATTAGAATTAACCATTCTCACATGGCAGAAAAACCAGAAGGTTTGAAAAATAAAATATATTATGGGTTACGTTTATATTTTGGAAAGCTTTTTTCAACAGATTATTTTGCATGTGGACGTGATGCTGGCATATATTTATTTGGAAAAAAATCAGTTGATTCAGGAAAAGTAATAATTTTGCCTAATGCAATTGATTATGGTCGCTTTAAATATGATGTAGAAAAACGAGAAGATATTAGAAATAAAAATAATGTAAATGAGTCTACGGTGGTTATTGGACATGTTGGGCGGTTTTTTAAACAAAAAAATCATGAATTTTTAATAGATATTTTTAATGAATATCATAAAAGAAATTCTGATTCTCTGTTAGTTCTGTTGGGAGATGGAGAATTGATGGATACAATAAAAAAGAAAGTCAGTGCAATGCAATTAGAATCAGCTGTTCGTTTTTTAGGCAATCGTTCAGATGTACCAGACTGGTATCAAATGATGGATGTATTTGTTATGCCATCATATTATGAAGGATTTCCAGTGGTAGGGGTTGAAGCTCAAGCAGCGGGTTTGTTATGTCTTTTTGCAGACACGATTACTTCTGAAATTAAGATAAGTCCGAAAGCATTTTTTGTATCTCTTGATGAAGGAATAGAAAATTGGGCAAATAGAATAGAACAAATGCTTAGAAGCCAATCTGAACGAAATAATTTAATACTCGAGCATGAACGATTTGATATAACGAAAAATGCTAATAAATTGGATCGTTTTTATAGAAGACGTATAGAAGATTTAAAATAATTGAAGATGTTGAATAGTAGGGGATAAGCAGATGGTAAAAAATCAAAAAATGAAATTAAACCTTTGCTTGCTATATATAATGTTTGTATTTATGTATGGAATGGTAATTAAGTTAACAATGTCAAATAATATTTTATTTCAAGTTAAAACTTACATTCCTAAAATGATGTTAGGATTAATAGCAGTATTGAATATAATATTGTTGAATATTCTTCATTTGGCAATTTAAAATGGAGGTGTATAGCATGAATGTGATTAATATTATTAATTTAATTATACTTTCAATATTTGCTGTATCCATAGCGAGATTCTATAATAAACATACTGAGTATTTTTTTGCGATGTTGATAATTATTGTCTATTGGATACAGTTACTCGTTTCAAGTGCTTATATTGAAACTGGAGTATATTTAAAAGATATTGGAAAAACAAGTTATGCAACAGGTGTTACAATTAGATTGTTTTTGATGATTGAGCTTATGCTTTGCATGATATCATTTTGGGCTGGAAAACATCCCAAAATAGTGATTGAAAATCCAAAAGAAGGAAAACATACATATAATACATTTAAACATGTAGAGCGTATTTTGTTTGTTTTATATGCATATCGCTTATTGGATGTTATTGTGTCGGGTAATATTTTGACAAACTCAAATGTAAACCGATTTAATTATTTTTCGGAATTTTCAAAACTTCCATTTGCACAAGTCGTGGATTATTTTTCTTATCCATGTTTATGGTTGCTGGGTTATATATTATTATTGGGTGAGAAAAAAAGACAAAAAATTGTTCCAATAGTAATTTACCTCATTGATCTTTTATCCGTATTTTTACGTGGAGTAGAGTTTGGAGGATTTTTACAATGCACCTTATACTTTCTAGGGCCATTGTTATTGTCTATGGCAAAAAGAAGAAAATTGATTAAACTTAGATATGTTGCAGTTGCTACAATTCTTCTTGTTATGATGTTGGTTCCTAAATATAATCATTTTAGTGAAGCTATTGCAAAAGGTAATGCAGATACTTCGTATGGATTAACAACGGCTTATGATTTTTTAATGTATCGTATGTTGGCACAAGAAGCAGATCTTACATGGGAGATTGATAGACAAGTTTGGGTAGATGGAGATATAAACCCAGAGCAAGTGTTTGATGTAGTAAAAGAGATTATTGGAATTCCTACAGAAGAAAACAGCACACAGTATTTGATGGATAGGGGATGTTCATCTTCAGCGCTTACCATTTATTCTCGTGGTACAGCAGTGGTAACAGGCGGCTATCCGATTTTATGGGTTGCAATTTTTGGATACATTTTTGCAATCCCGTTTTTGATTATTGATTCATATCTTTTGTTTTTAGTAATTAGATGTATTTGTGAAGGTATGGAGAAGCAACGATTATTTTTAATATTGGCAGGTGGATACCTGCTATGTCAATGTTATACAGTTGTAATAAGTGCAAATTTCTCTACAATAGGTAATACGATACCGCATATTTTTATAATATTACTATTAATATTATATAAGAAAATTGGAAAGGTAAGGATTGGTAATCATACGTTTCGGATATAAAGAAAAGGAGATAGATTGGTGAACTTTATAAGATATTTATATAATTTGACTAGAATAGAACAAATGAAGATAACTGGGAAATATCAAGAATCGACTGTGCAAGGATTTCCAACTTTGAATGAGAGTAGATTTGGCAGACAAGGTTCATCTATTGATGGAAGATTAAGCTGTAGAATAGTAACCTACCTCAGTGCAAGCATAGAGAGTTTGGTAATTGAAAGGAGCAAGAATGAATAAGGGGGAAACATCGAAAATACTTGTAAAAAATACGACTATGCTATACATAATGAATATAACTAAAATTATATTACCTTTAGTAACACTTCCATACTTGACAAGAGTATTATCTAAAGATTGTTATGGAGTTGTTTCGTATGTAAAAGCGGTCATGCAGTATATGCAAATTGTAGTTGACTTTGGCTTCTTATTATCAGCTACAAAAGATATAGTCAAGGTACAGGGAGATAAAAAAGCAATTAGCGAAGTTGTAGGAGATACGCTTGTAGCTAAGCTCATATTAGTTTTAGTAGCTTTTGTTTCTTTATTAGTTATGATTGCCACTATACCTATGCTTCGTAGTAATGTTTTGTATACAATATTATCATTTGTTGTTGTTGCATTGACTTGTTTTTTGATGGACTTTTTATTTAGAGGAATTGAAGAGATGCATGTCATAACGTTACGTTATGTGTTAATGCGTGCAATTGCGGCAATACTTACATTTGTAGTTGTAAAAAGTGATAATGACATGATATGGATTCCTTGCCTAGATATAATTGGCTCGATACTAGCGGTAATTTTAGTATTTATTGAAATGAAAAAAAGAGGAATTGGAATTAAAGTTACAGGTTTAAAAAATGCATTTCAAAAATTAAAAGATTCTGCAATTTTCTTTTTGTCTAATATGGCAACTACTACGTTTACAGCATTAAATACTCTTATGATTGGGTTATTTATAAATACAGAACAAGTAGCAGAGTGGAGCGTTTGTATGCAAATGGTTTCGGCTGTGCAGTCAATGTATTCACCTATTACAGATGGAATTTATCCGCAAATGGTAAAGAACAAGAATTGGAAATTAGTAGAAAAAACAGCAAAAGTATTTATGTCAATAGTGACTGTGGGATGTATATTTACATTTGTGGTTGCAAAATATGCATTATTGATAATTGGCGGAGAAAAATATGTTACTGCAGTACCATTGCTCAGAGCATTTATTCCACTGTTATTCTTTTCGTTTCCATCAATACTTTTTGGATGGCCTGCTTTAGGAGCAATTGGGAAAGAAAAAGAAACAACACTTACAACGATTATTACCGCATTTTTGCAGATTGGAGGACTTTTAATTTTATTATTAATTGGACAGTTTAATGTAATTAACCTTGCATTTCTTCGTGGATTTACAGAAGCATGTATGTTTGCTATGAGATATAGATACTGTAAGAAATTTAAAGGAGAATTTGCAATATGAAACAAGCAGCATTAATAACTTGTCATAATATAAAAAATTATGGTTCTGTTTTCCAGACGTATGCCACAACGATGGTCTTTAAAGAATTTGGATATGATGTTTTGGTAATAGACTATCAACGTCCTGGAACAGATAATGATGGATTTAGAAAAAAAATATTAAGTGAGTCTCATCTGGCACATAGGCCGATTTTTAAATATCTTTTTCCACTGATACTTAAACCATCCTTTGACAAAATGGAGAGAGTATTTGAAAAATTTCTTGAATTATATGTTAAGACAACAGATGAAAGGTATTTATCAGAAGATGAATTGATAAGAAATTGTCCAGAGGCAGATTTATATATTTCAGGTAGCGATCAAATCTGGAATAGTGATATAAATGGTAGAATAGAAAGGCCATATTACCTTTCGTTTGTTCCAAAAAATAAGAAAAAAATATCTTTTGCCTCTAGTTTTGGAAAAACTAAATTGAGAGATGAAGAGGTTGAAGAAAATAAGAAATTACTTTCACAATATAGTTGGATTTCTACACGAGAACAATCAGGTGCTAATTTAGTTCAAAGTTTGGGATTAAATGCAGATGCTATACTCGATCCAACATTATGGCTAACAAAGGAACAGTGGGAAAAATTAGAAGAACCAATTAGGGTTCCAGAAAAGTATATACTTGTGTATCAGCTTCATCAGAATAGTGAAATGGATAAATACATAGGTATATTACAAGAAAAATATGGGATGCCATGTTTACGAGTGGATTTATACTATCATTATGTTGTAAAAAAAGGAAAACATGTTATTTGCCCAACACCAGGACAATTTATTTCGTTAATAAAAAATGCAGATTATATTGTTTCTGATTCATTTCACATGACGGTGTTTTCAATTATATTTAATAAAAAGTTTATTTCTATATATTCACAGAACAGTTTTAATGATCGTATAGCAAATATTTTAAAATGGCTTGATTTAGAAGATCGACATTTAGAACAGTATAACGACTATTCTACAATAGATAAAAATATTAATTATACGGTTGTAAACAAATTACTGGATACAAAAAATCAAGAAATGAGAAGTCTATTAAATGAAAAAATTAAATTATTAGGATAAGAAATTATGGGCAGAATTGAATTATATAAAGATAAATCAGATTGTTGTGGATGCGAAGCATGCGTAAATATTTGTAAAAGAAATGCTATTAAAATGCAAGAGGATGAGTATGGTTTTTTATTTCCTCAAATTGATGCTAGTCTATGTATTGAATGTGGTCAATGTAAAAAGGTATGTAGTTATCAGAACGAAAATATAGAATTAAATGAGCCTTTGTTGGCAGAAGCAGCTACGGTAACTGATAGAGAAATATGCCTAAAATCGGCATCAGGCGGTATATTTGCAGCATTAGCTAAAAAAATTTTGCAAGAGGGCGGAAGAGTTTATGGGTGTGCATTTACTTATAAGAATGGTGTTTTATATCCAGAACATGTACGTGTTCAATCGGAAAATGATTTAGTTAGATTGCAAGGCTCAAAATATGTACAGAGCAGAATGGGGAACATTTATAAAAATGTAGAGAAAGATTTGAATGAAGGAAGATTAGTATTATTTTCTGGAACACCATGCCAAATAAGTGCATTAAATAGTTATTTAAAAAATCAAGAGAAGAACAACTTATTTACAGTAGACATTATATGCCATGGTACACCGAGTGCAAAGTTGTTTGATGATTACTTAAAACAGATTGAGAAAAATATTAATGGTAAAATAGTTGATTTTAAATTTAGAGATAAATCGGGTGGATGGGGACTTAAAGGATCTATTATTTATCAAAATAAAAGGAATCAATTAAGAAAAAAACTTCTTCCAGTTCAATTATCTTCTTACTATACGTTGTTTTTAGATTCCGAAACGTACCGGGAAAATTGTTATTCTTGTAAATATGCAGGAAAAAAAAGAACAGGTGATATTACATTGGGTGATTATTGGGGAGTAGAAGATGAACATCCAGAAATACTTGCAGAAAACGGCGGACGCTTAGATAAATCAATGGGAATTTCATGCGTTCTTATAAATACAAAAAAAGGGCAACAATTATTAGATTGTTTAGATGAGAAAATTGAGAGAGTGCCTAGTTCGTATGAAAAAATTGCAAAAAGGAATAATCAATTAAAATGTCCAAGTTCACATTCTATTGTTCGAGATACAATATTTAAATTATATGAACAAAAAGGTTATCCAGCAATAGAACGATGGTATTTTAAACGTTTAGGAATAAAGCGATATGTGTATAAGATTTGGAATTACATCCCACGCAAAGCTCAGATATTTATAAAAAAGATAGTATAAAATAAAGAGAAGGGAGCATTTATGAAAGAAGCAAATAAAAAGAGAATTTTATGGATTGATTATGCAAAAGCATTTGCGATGTTTTTTGTAGTAATTGGTCATGTTAATTCTGGAAATTATTTGACGAATTGGATATACTCTTTTCATATGCCTTTGTTTTTCTTTTTATCAGGAATTACGCTAAAAGCATATAGGGGGGGGTGGAAACATTACGTTATTAAGTTATCGAAACGTATTCTGATACCTTATTTTGGTTATTTATTACTTTATTTTTTGTATGATTTTATGCAAGTTATATTGTTACACAAGGACATTAATTTAGTAAAGGCATTTATAGGAATATTTATTCAAATCCGTGGAACAGAATACACATTGGGATTATGGTTTTTGCCATTATTATTCATAACAGAAATTTTGGAATATCTTTTTGTTTTGCAAAAAGATAAAATTCAAATTGTCATAATGATGTTGATTGCATCAATTGGTTTTTTTTATGCGAGTATTTTTAAGCAAGTACTTCCTTGGGGAATTGATGCAGTACCGATAGCGATGGTATTTGTTTGGCTTGGCTATATATATAAAAATAAATTTATTTTCAAATTTGAGTATCTAAAAAGATATGGTTTGTTTATAATATTACCAGTTCTATTACTAAGCATATTCTGGTGCAATTGTAATGTGACTATTCTTGGAACAAGTGTTGATATGCATAAGATGCTTTATGGTAATCCGTTCATATATTTGTTAGCTGCTATACATGGAATCTTATTTATTTTGCTTATATGCCAGATTATTTTTGATAAACGTGATATCCATTTTTTACAATTCATAGGTGGGAACACATTGCATATATATTGTTTGCATGGGCTGATTCTTCCCTTTTTAAAAAAAGGGCTTGAGATATTTGTGAATAGAATAGAGATAGTGAATGTATCAGTATTTCTTCAAGTAATTATTGCTGCGGTAACTATTTTTATTTGTATGATAGTTATTCAGAAATCCCAAATGATGATGGAAATATTTGGAGTTAAGAAGAAATAATACAGCGATATATATATATTGAGAATCAACAGTATTTTATAGAATAGTTAAGGGAACAATTTTAATGATATAATGCTAGAATGGAAGGTGGTGATATATATCGAGTACATTAAAATTGTAATAAATGATTTTAAAACACCGATACCTTATTTAATTCAAGCAATGTTCATCAGTGCTACAAGTATATTAATAGTAAAAGAAAAATGGTGTTGGTGTCATTGATGTTATTTATTAGTTATGGTTTTGTTGTTGCTCAAACAGCATTTTTTTCACGAGAAGCAGGAAGTAGAAAAAAGATAAGTTTGTTATTGTTTGAAACATGAGGAGATACATTTCGTATGTATAGATTATTAGGGGCACGAAATATTGTTCGAATGAATATTAATATGAAAAAAACACTTGTAGCATTAATGTTATTGATGATAGAAAGCATAGCAACAATCGGTGAAGGAAAAATGCTAATTGTGTCAATTGTATGTGCTATAGTGATATTTATAATGTATATGGGAATGATTAAAGATTATGTACTTTCAATAAAACAGAAAGTACATAAGATAAAGTAGAGCAGTAAAGAATATGATTATTGAGATTTTTTATGCATTTTTAGTTCGAATTATAAAATTGTTCCATAGAAATTTTATAGCAACGATTTTTGTTAGTATATTAGTTGTTTTAGTTAGAAGAAAATATAAGTTATCAGATATAAAAAATGAACTCAATTTTATTTGGAATGATATTAAAAAAAAACATAGATATAGAAATGAATGTTACTTAATAACATGGACTATATTTATGTTGTTTTGTACAGTGTTTACAAGAGATTTTAGAAATCCATTTGAAAATATACTTGGTAATTGGTTACCTTATAATGTTGAGTTTTCATATGTAAAATTGGATTGTATTGAGAATATTTGCTTATTTATACCATATGGTTTTTTAATTAATTTAGTAAGAATGAAAACGATTAAAGATAATGTTAGTAAAGTATTTCTAACATCATTAGGTATAGAATGTTTTCAAATTATTACTTTATCAGGTACATTTCAATTTTCTGATATATTTTATAATGTTATCGGAGGGATAATTGGAATTCTTATAAGCAGTGGAATTTATCATAATAAGCAATAAAATTAAGAGGAAGAAAAATATGAGAACAGTATTAGTCATTATGGCAGCCGGTATCGGTTCCCGATTCGGTGGTGGAATCAAACAACTTGCTCCAGTTGGTTTAAATGGAGAGATTATCATGGATTATTCTATCCATGATGCAATAGAAGCAGGCTTCAACAAAATAGTTTTTATTATCCGTAAGGATATTAAGGACGCATTTAAAGAAGCAATCGGTGATCGTATTGAAAAGATTTGTAATAATCTTGGAGTGGAGATTGCCTACGCATATCAGGAATTAAATGAACTGCCAGAAGGTGTGGAGCTTCCAACAGGACGTACTAAACCTTGGGGAACAGGACAGGCTGTTCTTGCTTGTAAAGAAGTTCTGCATGAGCCATTTGCAGTTATCAATGCAGATGACTACTATGGAAAAGAAGCATTTGTTAAGCTTCATGATTTCCTTGTAGGCTATACACCAGAAAAAGCGA
>OGPM01000781.1_pt1 | contig 30433 bp, 19 predicted proteins | sample 1552961 | NCBI WGS metagenome assembly OGPM01 (sample SAMEA2580304, study PRJEB22360) | human gut metagenome | biome: human gut; feature: human-associated habitat; material: faeces | place: Denmark | collected 2008/2010
ACAGATTTTGCCCCTTCACCCAATAAAAAGGGCCGCCTGCCGCTGCTGTCCGTCAACAGGTCTTTGTGGTTGCTCGTCCCGATGAACGAGGCATACCGCCTTATCTCCTGGATACTGCTTCCGTAGGGCTTGCGCAGGTTGGCAACGGTTTTTTGCAGAAGGTGTTTCAGAAAGCCTTGCTGATGGATGCTCACCTGGTCGAACTCGTCGATGTTCACCAGCAGAAAGCGCCCCAGGTACATTTCCGCATCGCGTTTACTGCCAAAATCCAGACTGTCGGTATAGCCGAAGCGAAGTTCGGGAGGCAGGATGATGCGGCAGAAGGTGGACTTGCGGTAACCCTGTGCACCTATCAGCAGCGGTGATGTGCTGTTGGCGTGCATCCTGTTGCCCAGTCCGCGCCAATGCGCCACCATGTTCAGAAACCAACGGTAGAACAGCTCACGCCAATACGGATTGTTGCAGGGAACAAGTCCGGCAAGCGCACGGATGCGGTCTTTGCCGTCCCAACGGCCTACGCCGCACAGGTATTCTTCCACCGGATTGTACAGCGGCACGCGGTTAGAGGTCAGGTAGCGGTTCACATCCCTGTCCCACACACGCAATCCCTCTTGCAGGGCATCCATAGCCACGCTGTTGCGCGCTCGCTGGTCCATTACATGAAAATAGAAGTGGATGGAGTCGCGTTGGCGATATTCCAAATCACCCATCAGCTGGTTGTACCGGAATTCGTAACGGCGTTCCATGAACTCGTTCAGTTTCAGCATCGTGTCCTGTTCGGGAGTCAGTACGGATTTTCTGCCGAATCCCCGGCACTCGCGGTAGAGATTGTGCAGTGCGGTGCGCACCGTCTGTTCGTCTGCCTGCCGTCGGTAGTGCATCATTACCTGCCGGACGGCTTCCTCTTCGGGGATGCCGCTTTTGAAGCATTGCTCGCCTATGGAGATGAGCAGCGGGTGAAAATCATCCCGGTCGCGCTGCCAGTTCTCCACTTCGTCCAGCGCACGACCCAGGGCTGTTTCAAACAGCAGAGTGAAAGTCTGCGAGGAGTCGAATCCCGGCTGCAACCGCTTTAAAGGGTTGTTTTCCGCCAATTTTCGTTGGTTGAATGTCCGCTCGCCGGGCATCGTCACGGGTTGTTCGAGACAGAAAGGCACGGCATCGGGAGCAAAGTAAGGCGTTTCGTCCAGCGTCATGCGGAAAGTATCGGCAAGCGAGGGCTCTTTCAACGTTACGGGAAACGGAAGCAGGGGTTGGTAACATTGTACCGCCATGCGGTAAGCATGTGCATGGAACAGGCTGATTTCTTCTTCCCGTTGCGGAAGTTTGCCGTTCGGCAAGGCAAACAGCGCCCATATCTTCACGCTCCGTCCGCTGCTTCCTGCGAAAGCTGCATAGGTTTGGGGAAGGAGTGCCGCCTGTTCTTTCACCAGTTCCGCTTCGGACATGCCGGACAGTCCGCCTACTTCCAGCAGTACAATACCGTTGTAGCGTTTCATCCGCCGTTCGCCCTCGCGGCTGCGTCCGTACTCCATAGCGGGGCATATGCGGGGAAGCTTGTCGATATGTCCGTAGGTTCCGCCGCTGCCATGGCTTGTATATTCGAGCATGGTGCGTAATGCACTGACATGTCCGGGCTTGGTTTCCGACTTGATTCTGGTAATAAATGCGGCTGTATCGCAGGTGCTGGTACTTTCCGTGCCCGCGTCACGGTTTTCCTTGATAAAGGTTATTCTCATCCGGTGTTGGTTGTTTGGAAAAATTTAGTGGAGATAAGAGCGTTTCTCTTAGACTCTGCAAGATACGCATAGAACGGGCCGGAAGCAAGCAAATCCGTCCTTTTGTTTTAAGATTTTTGCCAGCATTTATCTCCGGAAATAAATGGAAATAATTGGAAAACAAACCGTTGAAAACTTGACTTTTCCTAATGGATTTTGTATCTTTACAAGGTATAAAATCCCGTTTTGCAATTGCGGGCCGAAGAGCCTTCATATGCGGGCCCCACAGCCCGCAGCCGGCAACCGCCGGGCCTGCAACTGCAAAACGGGGTTTTACTATAAGCATAACGGCATTTTGCATGGTCCGGACAAATAAAAACAACGAAGCAAAGCGTTGTTTATCTTCCTGCTTTTCCCAAACGGACCGCGGAGAATATCCGAATTTATGCGGCCGAATGGCGTAAGCTACCGATACAACAGGATTTTCAATTATTACATAACTAAAAAAAAAGAACGACAATGGCAGCAGAGTATGATTTTCAGAGGAAGCCCAACCCGAAAGGAGACGGCGAATTACAACCCATGTATCCCCGCATCGTGAACAAGGGGACTATCACCGGCAAACGTCTGGTCAGCGATATTTCACAGGCAACCAGTTTTACTCCCGGAGACGTCGAGGGAGTGCTTGCTGCATTGGAAAGCCGCATCTCCTATTACCTTTCCGAAGGGCATCATGTACAGTTGGGCAATATGGGACATTTCTCGGCGGGACTGACAGCACGTCCCGTCATGGACAAGAAGGAAATCCATGCGCAGACGATATTTTTCGGCAAGGTGCATTTCCGCGTATCGCCCGGCTTCCGGAAACAGTGTGCCGGATTTGTGGAACGTGTAAGGGCAGGGTATGGCTTCCGGCACAGTGAGGATATCAGCGGTGCGGAACGTTACCGCAGACTATGCGCGTTTTTGGATGCAAATCCTTTCATTACGCGCAAGGATTACAGCGGAATTACGGGACTTTTGAAGAACAAGGCGTTGAATGACCTCAATTTATTGGTGGAGAAAGGTATTTTAACAACATTGGGGCAAGGGTCGCATAAAGTGTATGTAAGGGCTGTAAATCAGTGTGTTGCAGAGTAAAATATAACGGAATGTACTTGAAAAACAGTGACGACCGAATATTGGTCGTCACTGTTATAATATTCTTTGTACTACGTCAACTATCCTATAATCAGTAGGTTAGTGTAGGTAGTGATGAGTGATGACAAATATTCCTAATCTAACTAAAAAATTTAAATAGCGCTTAGTAGTAGATGTACTTTTCCCTATCAATTTAGCTATCTTAGACGAATTAAGTCCCGGATATTGATTGATGATATCTAAGACTTCCTGCTCTTTGGAATTTACAGTATCATTTGCAGTATCATTTACAGTATCATTTGTTCTATATAACTTCATCAAGCTTTATTTTATTTGTCTTTAACCGTATCATTGGGCTATATTCCCAAATTGCCTTTTGCAAAATTAGTGATATTGGATAACGGAACAAATAAAAAAAAATAAGCGATTTTTCCTTATCAATCAAGCTATTATCTCTGTCTTACAAGGACGATTCTTCGGATGTTTTTCATATGGAATCTATGATAGTAATAACAATTTGTTTTTGCGTTTGCTAAATTAGGTTCTTTCCCATTTAATCGCTTTTTAGTGTGTGTTGTAATTCTACAGTATCGTTGATTTGGCTTTTAGTTCTGTCCAGTTTTCTTATATTTTTGTAGAAAAAGTATGGGACAGGTATATAAAAACAGCCTGGGATTACGTTGAATGCGTAAACCCAGGCTGTTTTTACGGGTATTTGCGGGGGCTTGTTTACCGATTGTTTTTTATTCCGCCAAAGCCGCCCTTCTACTTCAGTCCGAAATAATTTTCTCCTTCTCCGCCGACAGGATTTATGACGGGAATATTCCCTCCTGCGGCAGTCAGGATTACGCTTTCTCCTTTCTTTAAATCCAATAGGTACTCACCCTCTTTTTGCAGGGTCAATGTAGCATTGCCTGCCTTTACAACCGGATTTGCCATATCGGTGCGTAGGATACACGGTTCTCCGGCAAGGCTTTTGATACGGATGAAGCTTGTCTTTCCGCCTTTCCGCACAGCGGATACGAGGAAAGCGCCTTCGGTTCTCAGGTCCTTGAACTGTACATCTTTCCATTGGGAAGGTACGGCAGGGAACACACGTATCTTTCCGCCCCAGCTTTGCAGCAGCATGTCGTGTATGCACTGTGCGCCCGACAACGGGGTCTCGATAACCGGTCCGCTCTCCATGTACATGGTGTTGGGGCGCAGGGTGCGGGCAAACAGGCCGTTGAGTTTCTCCAGCGCCTTGTCTCCCTCGCCGAATGCCGCATACAGCGAAGAAGCCCCCGTATAAGTATATCCGAGGATATTGCCCGGCAGGCTGTGCCAGTGTTCTACGGATTTTTCCATAAGTTCCTTGCTGCCGTTCTGCTCTGCATTCAACAGGTAGAGCGGATAGAACATCAGCAGATGCGAGTAGTGGCGGTGCGAGCGGCTGAAAGGTACATCCTTGCCTATCATCATGCCGTTTTCGTCCTGCGGGTAGTCGGTCAGGTGTTCTGCGACTTGTTTCCAGCGGGGTATCAGCTCGTCATCGACAGATAGAATCCTGCTTGCCTCGAGCAATGTATTGCATCCCCAGCGCAGCAGGGCGATGTCGTAGTTGCAGTCTTCGGCAGTACCGTACTCCGGAGAATAGGTTCTTTTCAAATGGAGCTTGCCCGATTTATCTTCTGTCAGGAAAGGCAGATAGAAATTGACGGCCCGTCTCAGTGTAGGGTACAGGGTATTCCTCAATATCGATTCGTCCATGCTGAAGCGGTATTGCAGCCAGAGGTTATGGCAAATCCACGTCAGGTTGCCTACCTGAGCTTTCTTTTCGGTTCCGGGAACATTCACCGTTGCCCCCGTCAGGGTAAAGTCGGTGGCTACGGGCAGTGCGGCGGCATCTTTCCGGTAGGGTTCGGGAACGTTGTTTATCAGGTTGTCCAGATTGTTTCCTATTGCGTCCACCAACGGCATGTCCAGTTCCAGCCGGTTGGATGGGTATACGGACCAGTAGCTCAGTTGCACATTCAGGTTCCACCAGGCATTGGGCCAGGGAGTCAGCACTTGCCAGGGACCGCTGTTGTCGAGCAGTCCGCCGCCGGTGCGGGTGGCCGATGCCAGCTTGTACATCTGCGCCCAGTAGAAATTCTCCATCTTCTTGTCGGGAAGGCTCACGAAACTTTGCGGATAGTAGTTATGCCACCATTCCCGGTGTACTTTCCGGAGCACGGGCAGGTCGGCTTCCTGCAGGCTTGCCAGTGCCGTTTCCGCCTTTTGCAAAGCCTCTGTTCCGGGAAAGGAATGTGCGTTGCTTACGATAAGCGTGCTTGTATTCTCTTTCCTAATCTCTTTCCAGGCTGTGGCAGTACCGCCGCCGGCGAGCAGGGGCTGCCAGCAGAGGCTCAGCCCATTGCGTGCGGACAGTTGCGGGGCGGGATTGGACACATAGTCTTTTTTGAGGTGGTTCTTGTTACCCTTCCGGATTGCATTCAACTGCCTCGGCGAATCCGTGTTTTCCGGATAGAATTTCCAGGTGAACTCCTTTTCGCCTGCCGTAGCTTCGGCTTCGACCAGGATATAGGGACTCTCGGAAGTGACACAGGCTCTCAGCTTTATCTCTCCCCGGGTGGTACGGATACACCCGGTGGTTTCAGCGTTCCATAAGTCCAGCCTCAGGTCGCCGGATTTTATTTCTCCCACGGGATGCAGGAGAAAATAACCGATAAGCAGCCGGCCTCTTCCATAGATGCTCGCATCGTCTGTGCGGTGGTCGTGTACCATACTGTTGCCTACATCTACCCGTATGGCGTTTTTTCCGGGTTCCTTGCAGATATAGGAACCCATGCTGCCGTTTCCCATGAAGGGGGCTTCGTACCAGGTTTGGGGCAGGCGGGTCCAGGTCATGTCTTGCCGGGATATGAAACTTTTCCAGTCTGTCTGGCTGTAACAGCCGGCTGTTAGGTACCAGATTGCGATTGTGAGCAGTAGCAGTTTCTTCATGTGTCCGTATATGTTTTCTTGTTGTTAGATTTCCAGTTCGGGAACTTCGTCTTTCAACTCGGTCTTTTTGCCGTTATCGTGTATCACGGTTGCACCGTAATCCTTGTAACTGACGCTTGCATCGCAGTCTTTGCGCGTGTTGCGTACTTCGAAAGAAGGTTTCCCGGCAGTGGATATGTTTGCTTTGATATTCCAGTCACCGATTTGGATACTACCGTCTTTCAGTTTGCGGGGAGCGGCTTGTGCATTTTCCGCATCATTGTCTTTGGCATGTGTGTACACAATTGTAGCGAAGCGGTACACTTTCTGTTTGTCCGATGTTGCGGTGAAGTGCCAGTGGTTGGGATAGGGTGCGAAGTGTCCCTTCTCATCGGCACGCAGCCAGTTGACGGCAGGTACGAAGAACCGGGAGGTCGTATCCGTTTCCAGCGTTCCGGAGGAGAAGAGATAGGCATCGGATGCACCGTCCTTGCTGGTGGCCTGTATGTGTACGTATTCCCGGGTCTTGTCCACATTCATGGGGTTGGTAACCGTATGTAGCAGGTAGCTCCAGGTCACGGGTTCTTCGGCTTCCAGCTCGTCGTATATAAAGGAATAACCGCTTTTGCCTAAAGTTACGATGTGGCGGCGGAAGATTTTCAGGCCGGTATCGTCCCAACCGTTTTCAGGGGAAAATTCCAGGTTGCTCTGTTCGCCGCGTAGCAGCCAGAGCGGAGAGATAACCTTTCCGTAAGCATTGGAAGCATCGCCTGCCACATAGCTGATATTGTCGCTGACATAGTAACGGGGAATCCAGCCGTAACCTTCCGTTCCGATGCGTTGTCCCATGCCGTTCACCAGAATGGTGTTGTGGGCGCGGGTGGCGCGGTGGCAGTAAACGCCGTGTATGTCGGTAAAGCTGGTATGGTGTCCGCTACTGTAAAAGAGCGACTGGCCGTTCCAGAAAGTATTGAAAGCATTCTGGTTGGCTATGGCGTGCGAGGTACTGCCGTAAGGACTGCTGCGGAAGCTGAGCATGGCGCTTTTGCGGGTATCGTCCAGGTTGGTGGAGAACGAGGCCAGTCCGCTCTGCGGGAATACATGTCCCATGGGAAGGTCTTTCAAACCCGGCCCGTCCGGCAAGGGCTTGTCGCATTGCAGGCGGAACCATGCAAGGCCGCCGGCTTTCGAGGTGCTTCCCTGTTCGAGTATGTCGGGCTGGCGGGCGCTGATGTGGCGCACGTAATCTGCGGCAAATGTATTACCGGTCATACGCGCCAGAGCATCGGCGTAGCCAACACGCGTACCGCTCGGGGTAAGTATCTTCTGGTGCGAGCTGCCGTTGCCGCCAGATTTGGAGAATGGCGGCTGCTGGTAGATGACGTACAGGGCATTTCCCTGATACCAGGGGTCGGAGAAATAGTTGAAGCCGGTGAGGCGGGTATAGAAATAGGGCACTTCCACAAGTGTACGGATGTTGACGTGGAAGTAGGAGTCGCCGTTGTGCCAGGCTCCGTCCTTGTTCAGACCGGGGAAGCGGGCGAGCCACAGGTTATAGCAATAGTCCGTCCACGCATCGGCTTCGGGCAGTTCACCGTAAACGGTAAAGGCTGCCATGGTGAGGATGCGGAAAGTCATCTGCCACACATGGTTGTCAGCGATGTGGTTTTCCAGGCGGTTGATATCGTGCATGTACATGCTGTTGCCGAATTCTTTTATTTCGTTCAGCAGGAACTTGCGCGTGGCATCGTCCAGAACATCGTACAGTGCGTCGTATGCCATGGAACAGAGCGAGAGCAGGGTGGCTTCGTTGAAGTCGCCCACTACGTTTTTGTTGTCTCCCCAGGTGGCCATCTCCTTGACGCGCTTCACGGCTTCGTCGGCATAGCGGCGGTCTTTGGTGAGTAGGTAGGCGCGGATAAGTACGTCGGTATTCGCTTCTTCGCTGTCGATGATGCGGCGGCTTTCGCGGGTGAGCATGGCATTTTTCTGCACCTCGTTGGTCAGTCCTTTTGCTAGGTCCGAGTTAATGTCGTTTACCGACTTCATCGGGGTGGCAAGTACTTTGTCGGCACGTTTGAGGTAAGTCTTGCGTTCGGTTTTGCCCTCGCTGCGCTTTATGAAACCGTCCCATTCGTCCCTGTCGAGCCATACGCGGGGGTGGTGGGCAGGCAGGTTCTTAAGTACGGCATCCAGTGCGGGCGGGCAGAATTTCCGGGGATTGTTCTTTACCGTAAATTGCAGCGTATCGCTCCATTCGGTCTTTCCGTCCGTAACATAGCCGTATTGCCAGTACCATGTGCCCGGAGCCAAATCCTGTTTGGGATTGAAGAACGGCCAGCGTGTCTCGGCTTGTACGGTCGTTTCCGGCTTGAATGCCGGAGTTTGCGAGTAGCGCAGGAAGTAGCGTAGCTTGCTTTTGTCTGTTTCTTTTTTGGGGGTGTTCTCTTCCGCACCGTCCAGTCCGCTTCGCAGGATGTTGAGGCCTGCCGGCAGCGGCCATTGGAAGGACACGGCACGGTCGCTGATTTCAGCGCCGTCCAGCGGCGAGGAAGTTGCACGCATTTCGTGCATCAGCGTTGTGCCGGTGAGCCTGATGGTGGCTTCTCCGGCCGTTTGCGCCTGTGCAGTGGCTGCAAGACTGAAGAAAATGATGGTGGATACTATTTTGTTCATATACAGCGTTATATAAGTTTATTGATTCCAGGTCTGATGGCGGTTTAATGTTTGGTTGCTTTTGTGAGCACCTTTCCCGGCACATCGTGCAATTTGGGACGCGTCGGTCTGATTTTATGGCTATTCATGAATTTCTCAAGAATATCACGATGTTCCTGCGCCACTTTTGTATAGGCGTTCTCCATCATCAGGTTTCTTGTCTCGCCCCGGTCGTTCTGCATGTCGAACAGTTGTTCGCGGTGTCTTCCTTTGTCGTACAATACATATTTGTAGCGTGCGGTGCGTACCATCCAGCCCCGTGTCTTGCTGCCGTCGAATTGTGTTTCGGTAATGACATACTCCTGGTGGGGAGCTTGTGGATTGCCTTCTTCGGCTATTTTGCGGAACGACTTTCCGTCAGCGTCTTCCGGCAGTTTGGCGCCTGCCCAGTCGCAAACGGTAGCGAAGAAGTCTACACCATTACTGATGAGCTGCGGCAGCTTCGTGCCGGCATGTTTCTTGCCGGGCAGGGTTACGATGAACGGGATGTTTACCACTTCCTCGTACAGGGCCGATTTCTGGTTCCAGTGGTGGGCGCCTATTCCGTCTCCGTGGTCGCTGGAGAAGATAACGACGGTATTCTCCCACAAGTTATTCTTGTCGATGGCGTCTACAATCTTGCCGATTTCACGGTCTACTTTCTCTACGAGGCGGTAGTATGTGTAGCGGTACATACGCCAGTCTTCGGGGGTGAAAGTGGCGGTGGGGTAGACGTTGAAATTGTTTTCCCTTTCTTTCTCGATGACATCGGCATCGTATGGATTCTTGGCAAAGTTAGGGGGAAGTCCCGGACAATTGCGTATTTCGGGTATGTCCAGGTTGCCGTAGGGAAGATTCTGGCTGCGTGCATATTCGCAGATATTATGCGGATTGTCATAAGAAGCTACCAGGAAGAAAGGCTTGTTGTGTTTGCGCGAAAGGAATTCCACACATGCCTCTGCCAGTCCGTCATCGCTGTGTTTGTAAATTTGGTCGAATCCTCGCACTTTATCCGGAATATCGAGTTCGGGCACATGCCATTTGCCGCCGTAGGCGCATTCGTATCCTGCATTTTTTACCAGTGTGCCCAGGGTTCGCGTCTGGAGTGATTCTTGTAGCGGAGCACCGTTGACCAACAGTCCTGTTGTGCCTGGATAGCATCCTGTAAACATGGCGCCGCGTGAAGGGCCGCTGAGCGGTGCGGTACAGTAAGCATTCTGAAACATGATACCGGCGGCAGCCAGTCTGTCCAGATTGGGCGTGTGCAAGTCCGGGTTTCCAGCGCAGCTCATGGCGTTTGCCGTATGCTGGTCGGTGAAGATGTAGATGATGTTGGGACGTTCGGCAGCGTGTGCCATTGACGTACTGAGCAGGGATAGGCAGGCTATGTGCTTCACTGAGATTCGTTTTACCATATTATTAGTTTTATAATTGTTTTTTCGGAGACAGTTCCTCGATTGCTAAATTACGCCTTTTTCCATGTATCTGCGGACTCTAATGTTTTTTTTATGATACGGAATGTTTATTTGATTGCTAATTTTGTATAGTTCTGTTTTAATTTTGTGCTAAAAGAGGGATACGGAGGCACTGAAACGCGGGGAGGAATGTAAACACGGAGATGCGGAAACACAGAGCAGGAGAGGGGATAGGGAGAGGAACAGCCTTACATGAAAAGAGCCGTTTTTAAGACTCTGTGTCTCTGCATCTCTGTGTCTGAAACAAGAACAACTTCCTTCCCCGGCTCGCTTAATCGAATTTTTGCATTATCTTTGCATTGCCTAAAAAAGAAAAGCGAATGATAGTTTGTATTGCCGAAAAGCCTTCCGTGGCGCGTGACATAGCCGATGTACTCGGAGCGAAAGATAAGAAAGACGGGTACATCGAGGGAAACGGATACCAGGTGACCTGGACGTTCGGGCATCTCTGTACCCTTAAGGAACCGCACGAATACACACCCAACTGGAAGTCGTGGAGCTTGGGCAGCCTGCCTATGGTTCCGCCCCGTTTCGGCATCAAGCTTATCAGCAACCCTACCTACGAACGCCAGTTCCACGTAATCGAGAACCTCATGCAGCATGCCGACATGATTATAAACTGCGGTGATGCCGGACAGGAGGGAGAGTTGATTCAGCGTTGGGTGATGCAGAAAGCCGGTGCGCGTTGTCCGGTGAAGCGTCTGTGGATTTCCTCGCTGACGGAAGAAGCCATCCGCGAAGGGTTTGCCAAACTGAGGGATGCGTCCGATTTCCAGCCGTTGTACGAGGCGGGGCTTTCGCGTGCCATCGGCGACTGGCTGCGGGGCAGCCCCCCCCCCCGCCTGTACACCATGAAGTACGGGCAGAACCGGCAGGTACTTTCCATCGGACGTGTGCAGACGCCTACGCTCGCGCTCATCGTAAACCGACAGCTCGAAATACAGAACTTCGTTCCCAAGCAATACTGGGAACTGAAGACGGTGTATCGCGACACCACCTTCTCCACCATTCTTCGCAAGAGCGATGAGGAACTGGTGCTGGAAGCGGAAAAACAGAAAGAAGGGGCAGCCGCCAAAGCTGCCAAACCCGAAGATAACCGGGGAATAGAACCGATTACAGACCGGGAGCGGGGTGAGGCTTTGCTGGAACAGATAAAGAATTCTCCTTTTACCATAACGAATGTCACCCGCAAGAACGGGAAAGAGGCTCCGCCCCGTCTGTTCGACCTGACTTCCCTGCAGGTGGAGTGCAACCGGAAATTCGCTTTCTCTGCCGACGAGACGCTGAAAACCATCCAGTCGCTTTACGAAAAGAAAGTAACGACTTATCCGCGTGTAGATACCACTTTTTTGAGTGACGACATCTATCCCAAATGTCCCGGCATACTGAAGGGACTGCGCGATTACCAGGCATTGACTGCTCCGTTGGACGGGGCTACTCTGCCGAAGTCGAAGAAGGTGTTCGACAACTCGAAAGTGACGGATCACCATGCCATCATTCCTACCGGCCAGCCGCCCCAGAACCTGACGGATATGGAGCGCCGCGTATTCGACCTGATTGCACGTCGTTTCATTGCCGTGTTCTATCCGGACTGTCTGTTCGCTACAACCACCGTAATAGGCGAGGTGGAGCAGATAGAGTTTAAGGTTTCGGGCAAGCAGATACTGGAACCCGGCTGGCGTGTGGTATTCGGCACGCCCTCGGCACAGTCGCAGGAGGAAAAAGAGGAGAAGGGCGGCGAAGAAGAGAACGTGCTCCCTGCCTTTGTGGTGGGAGAGAGCGGCCCGCACCTGCCCGACCTGTACGAGAAGTGGACGCAACCGCCGCGTCCGTATACCGAAGCCACCTTGCTGCGCGCCATGGAAACTGCCGGCAAGCTGGTGGACAACGACGAACTGCGCGATGCCTTGAAAGAGAACGGCATCGGCCGTCCTTCCACACGTGCCGCCATTATCGAGACGCTCTTCAAGCGCAACTATATCCGTAAGGAGAAAAAGAACCTGATAGCTACCCCTACGGGTGTGGAACTGATTCAGATTATCCACGAAGAGTTGTTGAAATCTGCCGAACTGACGGGTATATGGGAAAAGAAGTTGCGTGAAATAGAGAAGCGTACCTATAATGCCGGACAGTTTTTGGAGGAGTTGAAGCAGATGGTATCGGAGATTGTGATGAGTGTGCTTTCCGATAACAGCAACCGTCATATCACAATACAGGCTCCCGTGCCGGAAAAGGGTAAGGGAGAAAAAGCCGCTGCCGCATCCGATAAACCGAAGAAAGAACCGAAGAAAAGGGCGCCGCGGAAGTCTGCAACGAAGAAAACGGAGCAGGTAGCCGGTGAGAAGCAACCTGCCGATGCGCTGGTAGGTCAGCCTTGCCCGCTTTGCGGAAAAGGAACGGTTATTAAAGGAAAAACGGCTTACGGTTGTTCCGAATGGAAAAGCGGTTGTACATTCCGCAAGCCGTTCGAGTAAAGTTATATCCGGTTATAATCCTTTCCGTATTTTCCGGATGCTGCTCTGAAATCTTTTCAGCTGTCAGTAGTTCAGATGAAATTCAACAACCGCCTCGATTCCTTTGCGCAGTATATCCAGCGGAATGTTCTCGTTGGGAGAATGGATGGCGTTGGACTCCAGACCGAATCCCATCAGTATGGTTTTGATGCCCAATATCTGCTCGAATGTAGAGATGATAGGAATGCTGCCACCGCGACGTACTGCCAACGGCTTTTTGCCGAAAGCTTTGGCGAAGCCTTTCCCCGCAGCCTGGTATGCCGGGAGCGTGATGGGGCATACATATCCCTGCCCGCCGTGCATGGGGGTGACTTTTACCTGTACGGTATCGGGGGCGATAGCCATGATGTAATCGGCAAACAGTTGCGAAATCTTGTGATGATCCTGATGCGGAACCAGTCGGCAGGATACTTTGGCGTATGCCTTGGAGGGCAGTACGGTTTTAGAACCTTCGCCCGTATAGCCGCCCCAGATGCCGCATACATCGAAAGACGGACGGCAACTGTTGCGCTCCAGCGTGCTGTATCCTTTTTCGCCGAAAAGGGCATTTACGCCGATAGCCTTTTTGTATTTCTCCTCGTCGAACGGGATGTGCGCTATCATTTCACGTTCCGCCTGCGGCACTTCTTCCACATCGTTGTAGAAGCCGGGAACGGTGATGCGTCCGTCGGCATCCGTCACCTTGCTTATCATTCCGCAAAGCACATTGATGGGGTTGGCCACCGCACCGCCGAAATGTCCGGAGTGCAGGTCGCGGTTCGGACCGGTTACTTCTATCTCCCAATAGGCAAGTCCGCGCAGGCCGGTAGTCAGCGAGGGAAGGTCTGCACCCAGCATGCTGGTGTCGGACACGAGGATTACGTCGGCTTTCAGCAGTTCTTTGTGTTCCCGGCAGAAGCCTTCGAGGCTGGGCGAGCCAATCTCTTCCTCTCCTTCAAAGATGAACTTGACGTTATGAGTCAGCAGGTTGTTCTTTACCAGATATTCAAAAGCCTTTACCTGGATGAAGGACTGTCCTTTGTCATCGTCCGCACCGCGCGCCCAGATGTGGCCGTCGCGTACTTCGGGCTCGAAAGGATTGCTTTTCCAGAGTTCCAGCGGTTCGGCGGGCATTACGTCGTAGTGTGCGTATATCAATACGGTTTTGGCTTTCGGGTCTACAATCTTCTGTCCGAATACGATGGGATTGCCAGCCGAAGGCATTACCAGTGCTTCGTCTGCACCGGCGGCGAGCAGCAGTTGCGCCCAGCGTTCGGCACACGCCAGCATGTCGTCGTGGTGTTCGGGTTTGGCACTGATGCTGGGGATACGGATAAGGCTGAACAGCTCTTCCAGCATTCCGGATTCGTTCTCTGCGATATATTTCTTTATTTCCATAATAATGTGAAATGATGAGGTGATATCCTATCACTTTATCACCCGTTTGTTATAATTGTGTAGTACGGTCAATCAAGTAGAAATCGAGCAGGGTCATGGCTGCCATGGCTTCCACGATGGGCACGGCGCGGGGCAGTACGCAGGGGTCGTGACGTCCGCGGGCTTTGAGGGTGGTGTCCACGCCGTCCATGTTTACGGTGTGCTGCTCCATGAGTACGGTTGCCACGGGCTTGAAGGCTACGCGGAAGTAGATGTCCTGTCCGTTGCTGATGCCGCCCTGAATGCCACCGGAGTGGTTGGTATGCGTTTCGATGCGTCCGTTGTTGTTATAGAACACGTCGTTCTGTTCGGAGCCTTTCATCTTCAGTCCTTTGAAGCCTTCGCCGTATTCAAACGCTTTTGCGGCGTTGATACTGAGCATGCCGGCGGCAAGGGCGGATTGGAGTTTGCCGTAAACGGGTTGTCCCAGTCCGATGGGGCATCCTTTGATGACGCAGGTCACCACGCCGCCAATGGTATCGCCTTCGCCCTTTATCTTGAAGATAAGCTCTTCCATTTCTTTGGCTTTCTCCGGGTCGGGGCAACGTACTGGGTTGGTATCAATCAGGTCGAGGTCGTAGGCAGTATAGTTTTCTTCCAGTTTGATGGGACCTACCTGCGAGGTGTATGCGGTGATGCGGATGCCAAGCTGTTTCAAGGCGAGTTTTGCCAATGCGCCTGCCACTACGCGCGAAATGGTTTCGCGTGCCGATGAGCGTCCGCCGCCACGGTGGTCGCGTATTCCGTATTTTACATTATATGTATAGTCGGCGTGCGAGGGGCGGTACACTTCTTTCAGGTTGTTATAGTCGTTGGAGTGTTGGTTCTCGTTCCACACGATGAATCCGATGGGGCATCCGGTGGACTTGCCCTCGAAGATGCCGGAAAGGAATTCCACCTTGTCGGATTCTTTGCGTGAGGTAGTGATGCGTGATTGCCCCGGTCGCCGGCGGTCGAGCTCCGATTGTACGAAGTCCATATCGATGGTGATTCCTGCGGGGAATCCGTCTATTACGCCGCCTATGCCTTTACCGTGTGATTCTCCGAAACTGGTAAGGCGGAGAATATTGCCGAATGAGTTGAACATATCAATTGCTTTAAGGGTTTATAATGAGGTTAATGTGCCAGTTTGCCTTGTTATAAAAGGCTTTGACTTTATAAAGGTAACAATTTTTTTTGTAAAACGTTTCAAAAATGACAATAAATCTTTTATTTCCCGACTTTTAGAGAATAAAAATACTGTTTGAAACCGTATCTTTTTGCGGAAATATGTAAGAGTATTTAATAATGTAAAGAATGCTTATAATTCTTCCTATATGAAAAAAAGGACATCTATTTTTTATTAAAGACCTTGTTTAAAGGCTTTAAAAACTGTTATTTTGCACCCTCGATATAAAAGAGAATATTAACTAACCCTTAACTATGTAGGGATTTTATTAACTAAACAAGTATTTGTATGAAGAAAAATTTGTTTTATTTATTCGCATTGATTTGTTCAATGAGTTTATTTACCGCTTGTAGCGATGACGATGAGGCGCCGGATTATTCTAAGGTCATTGAAAGTGAGATGGCCGGTAACTATAAAGGTACATTGACTGTAACAGTAGAGGGAACTACAATGCCTTCAGAACCTCAAAAAATAAAGATTGAAAAGGCCGGTCCTTCTGCTATAAATCTCTCTTTGGCCAATTTTAGCTTTATGGGAATTACTATCGGTGATGTAGAGTTAAAGAATTGTGTATTATCTCAAAATGGTAATGTATATACATTTACCGGTACTCAAGATTTAAAGGTTGATGCCTTGTCTTGTACAATCAATGCCAAAGGTACTATTGCAAATAGTGCTGTAAAGGTAGATATGGATATTGATGCTACTGTAGGCGGCTTGAAGCAGAGTGTAAAAGTTGTATACGAGGGTACTCGCCTGACAGGTTCTGAAAGTAGTGAGGCAAAGATTACGGCTTTTTCTTTCGATATCTCCAATGAGGCGAATGCGATTGTAATTGAGCAACCGGTTATTAATGAGGATAATACGATTACATTCAGAGTCAATGAGGAAGAAGTTGAAAAGAATGCAGATGCTTTGAAGAACTTGGTTCCTACTTTTACTATTTCTGATAAGGCTACTTCTTCTGTAGAAAGTGGTAAGGCTATGAATCTTTCATCAGATGTGACTATTGCTGTGACAGCGGAAGATGGTAAGGTAGTGGAGTATGTAGTGAAATCTCCGACTAAAAATGCTGTGATGAAGTTTACTTTTGATGAATGGGAAGAACTTCAATCTGACTTTGGAGCTTATCCAGCTCCAAAGTCGAAAAATAATGTACTTGCGACTTCCAACCCAGGTGCTGCCATGCTTCATTCCTTTAATCAACTAACAGAATGGCCGGCTTTAGAAGATGTTCAAGGAGTCTCCGGTAGTGCAGCCAAATTGGTGACGCTTGATACAAGAAAGACTGCTGCAGCTATAATGGGTGCTGGTATAACCTCTGGTTCTTTATTCACTGGTAGATTTGCGTTTGGTGAAGGAAGTACTACAATTGAATATACAAAATTTGGAGTCTTGTATCCTAAAAAACCTTTATTCTTTAAAGGGGTTTATAAATTTACCCCAGGACATCCTTTTATTGAAACACATAAAAAATCAGGCTTTCCACAGTATGAATTTATAGAGACAGATGCTATAGACGAGTGTGCTATTCAAGCAGTTCTTTATACAATAACATCAGAAGATGAAACTTTAGATGGTACTAATATTGATAGTGACGATGAAAGAATTGTAGCAAGAGCTCGGTTGGAAGATGGAACAGCTAAGGATGATTGGACTCCTTTCAATCTTGAATTTAAATGGAAAGAAGGCGCAGCTTATGATGCTACAAAAACATATAAGTTAGCAATCGTATGTTCTTCAAGTAAGGATGGTGCTAATTTCAATGGTGCGGCTAATAGTACTTTAATCGTTGACGAACTTGAAGTTATAGGAGAATAACTTAATTTATGTAGTATAGTTGTTTTTCAAGACAATAAATAACTATATTAGAAGTAACCTATTATATAAGAACGGATTATCTATTTATTGAAGAATAGATATCCGTTCTTTTTTATATATGTAGTATAGAAACAACATCCTTTTTGGACTGAGATTAAAACTTGTGTCGTTCTAAGCGATGTTGACTGAGTAAAGGTCTACTTTAGAGCCGTAAAGGCCTACTTTAGAACTGTAAAGGTCTACTTTAGCGGCTGCGAAATACTATGAAATATAGGAAAAGAATATTTTTATGATAGCTTTAAAAAGTGTGTTATCAATATAATATAAGTACCGCTTTTCGATACATTAAGCACGAAGTGCTGATGTTAATTGGAATAATTCGTACGAAATGTAGGATATTAGGGAGAAAACGAAGATTTTCACATTTTTTATATGAGAAGAATAATCTCTTCGCTTTATGCTGAATAACAGAATGATAGCTCTGTTTGATTTAAGATGTTATAGAAAAAACGGTGACGACCAATATTGGTCATCACCGTTGATATAACTTATCGTTACCCGTTAATACTCTTGTTCTTAGTGTATTAAGACGAAAAGTGACGAGTGACGAGAAAAAACGAAAAAATCTTGTTTAGAAAGCATATCCGAATCCTAAGTTCAGATAGATAGGATACATATTAAATGTTATCGTATCGAAGTCTTTCTGGAAGATATTGTTTAATCCCCACGTTACATCGGCATGCACGGTGAGATGCTTGAACGCTTTCCATTCGCCCCCGAATTGGATACCCCACTGGAACTTGCGCAGCTCGTTGGAGAAATCGTAAGTTGCGATGCTTTCACCGGTAAATTCCACTTTGGAACCGGTCTGGTCGGGCGTGCGCAAGTGACCCTCGTACACATGTCCGGAGAAGTTGCCTTCCAGCAGATAGGAGAAGTACGGACCTGCCGATACTATCCAGCGCTTGCTGATGCGGTAGTCGGCAAGGATGGGAATGGTGAGGTAGGAGTTCTTCACTTTGGTTTTGACTCCACCCGTCCAAAGACCTGCCAGCTCTCCGCCGTTGGTATTGATGATTTTCATACCGTAGTTCTTTACGGTGGCTTCGGTGGTCATGTTCTTGTTCTCCAACCGCAGTCCCAGGGTAAGTCCCCACTTTTTCTTTTCGTCGAACCACTTGGTGGCATTACCTTCAATGGCAATGGCGATGCCCGGTGCGTAGCTGTCTATCTTGCGTATCTCCTTGGGCAGGGGAATGGGAGATGTACCGCCGATATTGAATCCGGCTTTAATGTTGTATTCCCAACCGTGCAGATAGGAGTTGATAAGACTTTTGTTTCTCTCTTCTTGTGCCTGTACGTTGGCTACCATTGCCAGCAGTACGGCTATCGTGCAAATAAAATGATGCTTTTTCATATTCTATAATCAGATTTCTTCGCTTATAAGTTCTAATTCGTCTACGTATAATGTGCTGCCGACTGCCCCTTTGAAGTATGCGCCTTTCACGCTGGAGGAGAGGACGATGCTTAATTTGTACTTGCCGTCCTGCAGTTTCGACTTGTTTATCTCTTTACCGTTCATTGGTTCGAAAGGTAACTCGAACGCTGTCCATTCATCGGTTTCTACAGCAGCCTCTTCACTGATTTGGGCTTTGGCTACGATGTTTTCGGAAGTCAGGCTGTTGCTGCCGTCCAGCATAAAGGAGTTCTCGTTTGCTTCGTACAGTATGGCGTAAATGTCGAAACGGTCTTTCATGTCTTTCTGTACTTCGCCTTCATCGGTATAAACTTCTCCTGCCTTGAATTTGAAGTAACCCTTCAACGCTATGGGGCGTTTGTAATACTGTATGCCGAACTTGGTGGCACGCAGAGGATCTTTCAGTGCGTTTGCCAGGTCGAAGGAACCGATAAACAGGTTTCCGGCGGCAATATACATTTGCACCATGGCTCCGAAACTTCCGGTGTCGCAAGTGGTCAGTTTCAGTCCGTTGCCGCGGTAGCCGTCGGCAACCTGCTGCGTAGGATAGCCGGTGCGGTTGTCTGTCATGCCTGTAAGTTTGTAGCCGGGGTTGCCGCTGGACCATTGCGCTACGCGTGAAACACTGGTTGAAGTTCCGGGTTCGAATTCGTAGAAAATGTCGTATTCGGTACCGGCAGAGGGGAGCAGGTCTTCGAAATGGAATGTTTCCGGCATTTCGGCAGGTACTACTTTTACGGTATAGGTAGCGGTCCATTCGCCGTCTTCGGAAGTGACGGTGAAGGTGCGGGAGTGAGACTCGTTGCTGAAATCGTAATTGTTAAGGATGTCATTCGGTGAATGTTCGTCTGCCTTGATGGTAGCACCGTCGGGCAGCGTAAACAGCAGTTGCTGTTTGGCAAGGTTTGCCCCTTTATGTACATATATGTTTATTTCTTTAGAGTCACTGTTGATGTGAGCCAATTGTACATCCGCGCCTGTACAGGCGTCAATGGCTGCTTCGGAGTTGAGCGCTTCGTCTTGTATGCAGGACGAAACGGCTAAGGCAAGCATGAGAGCAGTAGTCCACTTCTTAAAATTCATATCCTTCTTTTTTGAATGTTGATAAATAAATACAGTTTAGCAGTTTGCAAAAATACGCTATTATTTTGTAATAACAGATACAAGAAGAAAAAAGTGCGGTAAACTCTGGTATTTATTTGTTATTCCGTATATCTTTGTATAAAGATTGAATAAAAATATATATGGTATGACTGAAGCCGAAAGAAAACAAATAATTGCTTTGGTACAGCGCGAAGTAGTTCCTGCCATTGGCTGTACGGAACCCATTGCTGTTGCCTTATGTGTGGCGAAAGCAACCGAAACCTTGGGTGCAAAGCCGGAGAAAATAGATGTCTTGTTGAGTGCCAATATCCTGAAGAACGCAATGGGAGTGGGCATTCCCGGCACAGGTATGATTGGACTGCCCATAGCTATAGCCCTGGGAGCGCTGATAGGCAAGTCGGAGTATCAGTTGGAAGTGCTGAAAGACAGCAATCCTGCTGCCGTAGAAGAGGGAAAACGCTTTATCGGCGAAAAGCGCATCGATATATCGCTGAAAAAGAATATCACGGAAAAGCTTTATATCGAGGTGTGCTGCAAATCCGGCGGGAATAAAGCTACTGCCATTATAGCCGGCGGCCATACCACCTTTATATATATAGCCTGTAACGGCGATGTCCTTTTAAACAAGCAAAGTGCGGGTTGCGGAGAAGAGGAGGCACAAGTCGCAGGCCTGACCTTGCGGAAGGTATATGACTTTGCCATGAATGCCCCGCTGGACGAAATCCGTTTTATCCTTGAAACCGCCCGTTTGAATAAAGCCGCCGCCGAACGTTCTTTCGACGGGAACTACGGTCATGGACTGGGCAGAATGTTACGTGGCAATTATGAACACAAGATTTTGGGTGACAGCGTATTCTCCCATATCCTTTCTTATACGTCCGGTGCGTGCGATGCCCGTATGGCAGGTGCTATGATACCGGTAATGAGTAATTCGGGCAGTGGAAACCAGGGTATTTCCGCTACATTGCCCGTGCTGGTCTATGCCGAGGAGAACGGCAAATCGGAAGAAGAGTTGATCCGTGCCCTCATGCTCAGCCATCTGACCGTGATTTATATCAAGCAAAGTCTGGGACGTCTGTCTGCCCTGTGCGGTTGCGTAGTAGCCGCCACCGGCTCCAGTTGCGGCATTACCTGGCTCATGGGCGGTACTTACGAACAAGTATCCTTTGCCGTTCAGAACATGATTGCCAACCTTACCGGAATGATTTGCGACGGCGCCAAACCCAGTTGCGCCTTGAAAGTAACTACCGGCGTCTCTACCGCCGTCCTCTCCGCCATCATGGCAATGGAAAACCGTTGCGTTACTTCCGTTGAAGGAATTATTGATGAAGATGTAGACCAAAGTATCCGAAACCTCACGAAGATAGGCTCCAAAGGAATGAATGAAACCGACAAAGTTGTCCTGGAAATAATGACAAGTAAGTGATTAGGGGTTAGCGATTAGTGATTAAGGGGGAATGATTAGTGATTAATGGTTAGCGATTAATCGCAGCATTATGAATATGTGCCATTGATAAACCAAATCACCACCTCTTAATCACTAACCACTAATCGCTAACCCTTAATCACTAACCGTTAACTACAGCATTCGCTGCTACAGTCTCCGCAGTTGCATCCGCCACCGCATCCGCCGCTGCATCCGCCGCCGCTCATCATGCGTGCCATTTCCGACAGTTCGTCGTTGGTGGCAGGACGGTTTTCAGTGATTTCACCTACGAAGTTCAGGTCGCAGCCTGCCAGGGGGTGATTCATGTCCATTACTACTACATCGTCCTTTACTTCGACTACGCTTCCGTTGATACGTTGGCCTTCCGAGGTCATCAAGGGGATTACGGCGCCTTCTACTACGCGTTCGCTGTCGAACTTGCCTTCTATCTCGAAGATGTTTTTGGGGAGGTCGATGACATGCTCCTCGTCATACTCGCCGTAAGCCTCTTCGGCTTTGATTGTAAAGTCGAATTTATCGCCTTTGTTCAGGTCTTTCACCTGGTTTTCGAAAGATTCCAATGTGAGGCCCAGTCCCGATATGAATTGGAACGGGTGCTCTGCGGGAGCTTCTTCTGTGAACTCTTTTTCTCCGTTTTCGATTGTGTACAACTTATATGCTAAGGTGATGTACTTGTTTTCTACTGTTTCCATTAATTTGTTATTTCTTTATTAGTAAATACTGCATTGTCTGTTTTGACAATGCGCAAAGATACGAATATTTTGCTTCGGGAGAGGAAGCGTCCCGGTAATTTTCAGATTATTAAGTGCTTTGTAAGTGTTTGGCATTACTTCTGCAAAATATCCGAATCGTTTTATGGATAACCGTCAAGTGATAAAATAAGATTTTAAAGCATGGTTTCCTTACGATTATTCATGTTTATATCTTTTTTTTCTTCAATTTGTTTGGAGATTATAAAAAAGCATTTACCTTTGCAGCATAAATAACGGATAAGAGAATAATAAAGATAATTTAGTTATGAACCTGCATACATCCATAAACCTGGCAGTCCTGCATATTATTCGCGTCGTGGTGGTGGCATCAAGAGCGTGAGAAAGGTTGTGTATGTATTTGTACGGTAAAGATATTTATAGTAAGCCTTTCTCATTACGGTGAGAAAGGCTTTTTTCATAAAAGGAGACAGATAAGATGAAACATCAGTTACGCAGTTCGTTCAGCACACAAGGCCGCCGTATGGCAGGTGCCCGCGCGTTGTGGACGGCCAACGGCATGAAGAAAGAACAGATGGGAAAGCCCATAATCGCGATAGTCAACTCTTTTACCCAGTTTGTGCCGGGACATGTGCATCTGCACGAGATAGGTCAGTTTGTAAAGGAAGAGGTAGAAAAGCAAGGCTGCTTTGCCGCCGAGTTCAATACGATTGCCATTGACGACGGCATTGCGATGGGGCATGACGGTATGCTGTACTCGTTGCCCTCGCGCGACATCATAGCCGACAGCGTGGAGTATATGGTGAATGCGCATAAGGCGGATGCTATGGTGTGCATCAGCAACTGCGACAAGATTACTCCGGGTATGCTTATGGCTGCGATGAGGCTGAACATCCCTACGGTGTTCGTTTCCGGCGGTCCTATGGAAGCCGGGGAGTGGAACGGACAGCATCTTGACTTGATTGATGCAATGATTAAGTCGGCCGACAACAGCGTGAGCGATGCGGATGTTGCCAAGATTGAACAGCATGCCTGTCCCACCTGCGGATGCTGTTCGGGTATGTTTACCGCCAATTCCATGAACTGCCTGAACGAAGCTATCGGACTGGCTCTTCCGGGTAACGGTACGATTGTGGCTACCCACGCAAACCGCAAGCAACTGTTTAAGGACGCTGCCAGGCTGATTGTTGAAAACGCTTATAAGTATTATGAGGAAGGAGACGAAAGTGTGCTCCCCCGCAGCATTGCCACCCGCGAGGCGTTCCTGAATGCGATGACGCTGGATATTGCAATGGGCGGTTCTACCAATACGGTGCTTCACCTGCTGGCGGTGGCCCATGAAGCCGGAGCGGACTTCACGATGGACGACATAGATATGCTGTCGCGCAAAACGCCCTGCCTGTGTAAAGTTGCTCCCAATACCCAAAAATATCATGTACAGGATGTAAACCGTGCCGGCGGCATCGTTGCCATTATGGGCGAACTTGCCAAAGGCGGATTGGTGGACACGGCCGTACGCCGCGTAGACGGAATGACGCTGGCCGAGGAGATAGACAGGTATTGCATCACCGGCCCGAACGTCTGTGAGAAGGCGGTCAGGAAATATTCCAGTGCCGCTGCCGGAAAGTTTAATCTGGCACTCGGTTTGCAGGATACTTATTATAAGGAATTGGACACCGACCGTGCCGAAGGTTGTATCCGCGACCTGCAGCATGCTTACAGCAAGGACGGCGGACTGGCTGTACTGAAAGGAAATATAGCGCAGGACGGCTGCGTGGTAAAAACGGCGGGGGGGGGTGGAAAGCACTGGGAGGTTTACCGGTCCTGCCAAAGTATTCGATTCGCAGGAAGCAGCGTGCGACGGTATTCTGGGTGGAAAGGTTGTCAGCGGCGATGTCGTTGTCATTACCCACGAGGGTCCGAAAGGCGGTCCGGGCATGCAGGAAATGCTTTATCCCACTTCGTACATCAAATCCCGCCATTTGGGCAAGGAGTGTGCGCTGATTACCGACGGACGCTTCAGTGGCGGCACTTCCGGACTGAGCATCGGACATATCTCTCCCGAAGCTGCTGCCGGAGGCAATATCGGTAAGATTCAGGACGGTGACATCATCGAAATAGATATACCGAACCGCTCTATCAATGTGAAACTGACGGATGAGGAACTGGCTGCCCGTCCCATGACGCCGGTAACCCGCGACCGCCAGGTGTCGAAAGCATTGAAAGCGTATGCAAGTATGGTAAGCTCGGCTGATAAAGGGGCTGTGAGACTGATAGAATAATTGGGAATTCCGTACCCGAAAAACAATAATAAATAGATATGGAAAACTTAATAACAGGCGCAGAAGCATTGATGCGCTCTCTGGAGCATCAGGGAGTAAAGACCATTTTCGGTTATCCGGGTGGCAGCATCATGCCGGTATTCGATGCCTTGTACGATCACCGGAAGAATTTGAATCATATCCTGGTTCGCCACGAACAGGGGGCTACTCATGCCGCACAAGGCTTTGCACGTGTGTCGGGCGAGGTCGGCGTATGTCTGGTTACCAGCGGTCCGGGCGCTACGAATACCATTACAGGTATTGCAGATGCCATGATAGACAGCACACCGGTTGTTGTCATTGCCGGACAGGTGGCTACGGGATTTCTCGGAACGGATGCCTTTCAGGAAGTGGATTTGGTAGGCATTACGCAGCCTATCACGAAGTGGAGTTACCAGATTCGCCGTGCGGAAGATGTGGCATGGGCGGTGGCCCGCGCTTTCTATATCGCACGGAGCGGACGTCCCGGTCCGGTGGTGCTGGATTTTGCCAAGAATGCCCAGGTGGATAAGACGGAATACACGCCTGTCGAAGTGGATTATGTACGCAGCTATCTGCCTGTGCCCGAAATGGAACCGGAAGCCATACAACAAGCCGCCGAACTGATAAATGCGGCGGAGCGTCCGTTGGTATTGGTGGGGCAGGGCGTGGAACTCGGCAATGCGCAGAACGAATTGCGTGCTTTCATCGAAAAGGCGGATATACCTGCGGGATGTACGCTGCTGGGGCTTTCCGCATTGCCCACGGCTCATCCTCTGAACAAAGGCATGCTGGGCATGCACGGCAATCTGGGACCGAATATCAATACCAATAAATGCGATGTGCTGATTGCAGTGGGTATGCGCTTTGACGACCGTGTTACGGGCAAGCTGGCTACGTATGCGTCGCAGGCAAAAATAATCCATTTCGACATCGACCCGGCGGAGATAGACAAGAACGTAAAGACGGATGTAGCCGTATTGGGCAACTGTAAGGAGACTCTTGCCGCAGTAACCGAATTGCTGAAACCTGCCGGACATAAAGAGTGGCTGGACAGCTTCCTGCCCTACGAGCAGATGGAAGAGGAGAAGGTTATCCGTCCCGAACTGCATCCGGCAGGAGATAAGTTGAGCATGGGCGAAGTGGTGCGTGCCGTCAGCGAGGCTACGGACAATGAGGCTGTTTTGGTGACGGATGTAGGTCAGAACCAGATGATGTCCGCCCGTTACTTTAAGTATAGCAAGGAACGCAGCATCGTCACTTCCGGCGGCTTGGGCACAATGGGATTCGGTCTTCCTGCCGCTATCGGCGCTACTTTCGGTCGTCCCGACCGCACGGTTTGCGTCTTTATGGGTGACGGCGGTTTGCAGATGAACCTGCAGGAGCTGGGTACGGTAATGGAACAGAAAGCGCCCGTCAAGATGATTTTGCTGAACAATAACTTCCTCGGTAATGTTCGTCAATGGCAGGCCATGTTCTTCAACCGCCGCTATTCGTTCACTCCGATGATGAATCCCGACTATATGAAGATTGCTTCCGCCTACGAAATTCCGGCACGTCGGGTATTTACCCGCGAGGAATTGGCGAAAGCCATCGGTGAGATGATTGCAACAGACGGCCCGTTCCTGCTGGAAGCTTGCGTAGAGGAGGAAGGAAATGTGATGCCGATGACACCGCCGGGCGGTTCGGTGAACCAGATGTTGCTGGAATGTTAGAGAATTATGAATTATAATTAAACCAACGTGGACAAGACATTATATACAATCATCGTTCATTCGGAAAACTTTGCAGGTTTGCTGAATCAGGTAACGGCTGTATTTACCCGCCGGCAAATCAATATCGAGAGTTTGAACGTTTCGGCATCCTCTATCAAGGGGGTACATAAATATACCATTACAGCCTGGACGGATAAGGATACTATCGAGAAGGTGACGAAGCAAATCACCAAAAAGATAGATGTGCTGCAGGCGCACTATTTCACGGACGATGAAATCTACCAGCATGAGATTGCGCTGTATAAGATAACGACCCCTATACTGGAAGAGAAACCGGAAGTGTCCAAAATCATCCGTAAATACAACGCGCGCATCGTGGAGGTGAATTCCGTGTTCTCCATTGTAGAAAAGAACGGCATGAGCGAGGAGATAACCAACCTCTATGAAGAGCTGAGTGCTTTGGAGTGCGTACTCCAATTTGTACGTTCCGGCCGCGTGGCCATCACGACAAGCTGTTTTGAACGCGTAAACGAATATCTGGCGGACCGTGAAGCAAAATACCGCCGGAGTAAAGAACAAGAAGGACTATGAGTGAGAATAATAAGATAGGAACTTATAAGTTTGTAGCCGAACCGTTCCATGTGGACTTTACCGGCCGCCTGACAATGGGTGTGCTTGGCAACCATCTGCTGAACTGTGCAGGGTTTCATGCCACGGAACGCGGTTTCGGTATTGCTACCTTGAATGAGGACAATTATACGTGGGTGCTTTCCCGCCTGGCTGTCGAGTTGGATGAAATGCCGTATCAATACGAGGATTTTTCTATCCGGACGTGGGTGGAAAACGTGTACCGTCTCTTCACCGACCGTAACTTTGCCATTATCGACAAAGACGGAAAGAAGATAGGGTATGCCCGTTCCGTATGGGCGATGATTAGCCTTAATACCCGTAAACCCGCCGACCTGCTGGCTTTGCATGGCGGCAGTATCGTGGATTATGTGTGCGACGAGCCTTGCCCCATCGAGAAGCCCTCGCGTATAAAAGTGACATCTGCGGAACCGGCTTCTTCCCTGAATGCCAAATATAGCGATATTGATATTAACGGACATGTGAACAGCATTCGCTATATCGAGCATATTCTTGATTTGTTTCCGATAGAGTTGTATAAGGAGAGCCGCATCCGCCGTTTTGAAATGGCATATGTGGCGGAGAGCTATTACGGTGACGAGCTTACCTTTTATAAGGACTATGTAGGAAACGGCACGTATGATATAGAAGTAAGAAAGAATGGCGGCGAAGCGGTTTGCCGTTCTAAAGTGATATTTGTAGAGAAATAATTTATTAATCAATCGGTTGGCATAAGCCACAAATAAAAATTAAAACTAAAAAATGGCACAATTGAATTTTGGCGGTGTTATTGAAAATGTAATGACCCGCGAAGAGTTTCCTTTGGAAAAAGCACGTGAGATTTTAAAGGATGAGACAATCGCAGTTATCGGTTACGGTGTACAGGGTCCCGGTCAGGCTTGCAACCTGCGCGACAATGGCTTCAACGTTATCGTAGGCCAGCGTCAGGGTAAGACTTATGAGAAAGCGGTTGCAGACGGATGGGTTCCGGGCGAGACGTTGTTCAGCATCGAGGATGCTTGCCAGAAAGGTACTATCGTTATGTGTCTGTTGTCGGATGCGGCTGTAATGTCCGTATGGCCTACTATCAAGCCGTTCTTGACTCCCGGAAAGGCTCTTTACTTCTCTCACGGTTTCGCTATTACCTGGAGCGACCGTACGGGTGTGGTTCCTCCCACGGATATTGATGTTATTATGGTTGCCCCCAAAGGTTCGGGTACGTCACTGCGTACAATGTTCCTCGAAGGCCGTGGCTTGAACTCTTCTTATGCTATCTATCAGGATGCTACAGGCAAGGCTTACGAAAGAACTATCGCACTGGGTATCGGTATCGGTTCCGGTTATCTGTTCGAAACAACTTTCCAGCGTGAAGCTACTTCTGACTTGACAGGTGAACGTGGTTCATTGATGGGTGCTATCCAAGGTTTGTTGCTGGCACAGTACGAAGTATTGCGTGAAAACGGTCATAGTCCTTCTGAAGCATTCAATGAAACAGTGGAAGAACTGACACAGTCGTTGATGCCGTTGTTCGCAAAGAACGGTATGGACTGGATGTACGCTAACTGCTCTACTACTGCTCAACGTGGTGCTCTCGATTGGATGGGCCCATTCCACGATGCTATCAAACCGGTAGTTGAAAAGTTGTATAACAGTGTGAAGACTGGTAACGAAGCGCAGATTTCTATCGACAGTAATTCACAACCTGATTATCGTGAAAAATTGAACGAAGAACTCCGTCAATTACGCGAAAGCGAAATGTGGCAGACTGCTGTAACTGTTCGTAAACTTCGTCCGGAGAATAATTAATTAGACTAGATTATACAAGTTTTAAAAGAAGGAGAGGGCTTTTTGCTTTCTCCTTTTTTTATTAATAAGATATTTAAAATGGGTAGGTGAAACTTGCAGAAACTTTTTTTTGAAAAATATATCAATAATGTGATTAAAATATGCAAGTTTATGTTTATATTTGCACCATCAAATAAAATGAACGAGAAGTATGATGTGTTTTAACTTACCCCAAAGAATGATTAACATTGCTAAATTAGCATGTGTTATCGGTGTTGTTTCTGTTGTTTTCTCAAGCTGTTTACAGAAAGATGTATATGATCCTGCTAATTTAGGAGATAAAGAAGAAGTTACTTTAGATAACTATTTCGACTTTGCCACTACTAAGAATATTCAATTGAATATTGATTATGGAAAGGAATGTCCTAGGGCTTATTTTGAAGTTTATGCTGAAAATCCGCTTTCTTATGTGGCAGAAGGCGGTCAGATTATAAAGAAAGCAGGGGTTTCACACATTGCAACCGGATTTACAGATATACAAGGACGTTATATCAAACCGGCTTCTTTCCCGACAGCAGTTTCAGAAGTTTATATTTATTCTCCGGATTTTGGTGTGCCGACTTTGTATAAAACTAAAGTTGTCGGTTCGGATGTCAGCGCAAAAATAACCTTTGAGAATGCTCTTGATGTAACTGCTGTGGATTCATCAACGAGAAGTGCACAAACAAGATCTTCTTTGAAATTTATTACAAATGTAATTCCGAATGTATTAGGAACTTGGAATGTAAATACTGGTAGGCCTAACTATCTGGATGCTTCCAAAAAAATAAATGTGGATGCAACGCTTAAGAGTTATATAACGACATATTTTCCGGAAGGAAAGAATAATGTAGGAACTAATTTAGTCTCTGATGATGCTGATATTCTGATAAAAGAAGATGCGAATGTCGTTGTCAACTATTTCGGAGGAGATACAGGTGCGCAAAGTGTGTTTGCTTACTATTGTTATTCGGGAAATGCCAGTATTGATAAAATAAGACAAGCTGCAAAGCATGCATGTGTAATCTTCCCTAATGTACATAAAAGTAGTCTGGGTAATTATAGTGGGGTTGCGGTGAATTTGAAATATATTGATGAGACAGGCAGCTTTCCGGAAGAAGAACCGGAACGTATCCCAGCAGGTACAAAGATTGGTTTCCTAATTTGGAATGACGGTTGGAGAGGTGTTAAGGCTAATGGGAATATGTTCTACTCAACCAAATCTTTGAATAGTGACAAAATTTCTCACACTGCAATTTTTGCAGCAAAAAATAAAGCAGGTGATAGAGTGAATGTTATCACTATGGAAGACTGGAAAAACGGTGAAAATGACTATAATGATGTTGCTTTCGTTATCTCTTCTAATCCTATTGCTGCTATTGAAGTTCCGGATGTTCCTAATCCGGGTGATCGACAAGGAACAGAAAAGTATTCTGGAGTGCTTGGCTTTGAAGATAACTGGCCTGAACAAGGAGATTATGACTTGAATGATGTAGTCATGAAATATCAGTCAAGTGTTGATTATAATATAGATAATAAAGTTCTTAATATTATTGATAAGTTCACATTGGCTTGGACGGGAGCTAATTATAAAAACTCGTTTGCGTATGAGGTTCCTTTCGATTTGAGTAAAGCGTCCCAAGTAATAATCAATGGCGATGAAATTACTTCCTATTCAGGTAATGTGATAACATTATTCAAGGATGCTAAAGCTGAATTGGGAGTATCCAATGTGAATGCGGAGGATATGATTAATCAGAATATTCAAGAGAAGACATATACGGTATCCATACAATTTAATAACCCTACTCTTGATAAATCAGTGGTGGTAGCTCCTTATAATCCTTTTATAAAAGTATTCAACTCTGCCACAGAAGTCCATCTGACAGATCATAAGCCGACGACTGGTGCGAATAATCGTTTCCCTTCCGGAGCTGATATTTCTCGTGGTGATGTAGATGGTACCTATTTCATTTGCAAGGATGGTTTTCCGTTTGCTATTCATGTAGATGCACGTTTGGACGCTTCTATTTTGAATTTAGATCTTAAAAAGGAGAATCAGCGCATTGACAAAACATATCCTAAATTTGCAGAATGGGCAAAAACGCGCGATCCGCAAATAAAATGGTGGAAATAGTTGGATCGCATTAGAATAATCGACTATCTTTGAGGATGAAAAATTAAGAATAGTACTGATGTAAAATATTGTTTGTTTTGTTTGTGTTAAAAAAAGTGTGGTTTCGGGAGAAAGTGTGCTTTGTTAAAGAGGTTGTGTCAAAACGTTGGCACAACCTCTTTTATATTTTACAGTTCTGCTATA
>OGPM01000782.1_pt1 | contig 30431 bp, 22 predicted proteins | sample 1552961 | NCBI WGS metagenome assembly OGPM01 (sample SAMEA2580304, study PRJEB22360) | human gut metagenome | biome: human gut; feature: human-associated habitat; material: faeces | place: Denmark | collected 2008/2010
TGGTGGTTATCATGCCAAAAAATTGCACACTTGTATTATTGGATCGGGTTTTCTATTGTTTCTGTGCATAATGTTATCAATGCATGTGCAATGTGATTTGAAGTTGGCAATAGCTACAGTTATTGCGTCTGTGAGCCTGATTACATTTAGTCCAATAGACAGTGAAAACAGAAGACTTGATACTAACGAGAAAAGGACATATAAAAAAACAACAGTGTTCTTCGTGATATTGTTTGGCCTGTTAGATATAGCTTTATTCTTGCTGGGAAAGTACATCTATACAATCTGTTTTTCTGTTGGGATATTACTGACAGCAGGCTTACAAGTACCTTGTATCGTAAAGAAAATGTGTAAATCGACCAAAAACAGACTGTAAATGTCGTTTGGTGCAAAAGGGGTTGAAATCATGGCAAAAATAAAGATAATAAAGTTTGTCATTGATTTGATCAAAGTTCTTTATTTACAGTTAATTCGGTTTGTTCATTGAAAGGGAGTGGATTCCAATGGGACAATGATAGAATTCTATCACTTTAAATTGAGTAGTTCGGTTCGGAGTAGTTAAACGGACATAATGGAGGTAAAAGATTAAAATGACACATAAGAAAGAAGTTGTTTTTAGCTTGTTGTCTGTAATAATGGTGTTATGTACAGGCTGCGGTGATAAAGATAATGGAGATACGTCTAAAAATAACAGGACTTCAGGAGAATCATTTGTTCAAGAAGAAACTATTGAGAGTACTGACAATACAGACAATGCAGACGGCAGCTCGGCACCAACGCCAGAACTGAAAACGCCCCGAACGAAAAAGGAATTGGAAGATGCGCTTGGTACAGTGAATGAGTCGGGAAAATGGACGCCACCAGCCGGTTCTCATATAGATCCCAAAACAGGTAATATACTGAATAAAGATGGGGTCGTGGTTGGAACTACGCAGGAACCTTATAGTAAAGCACGTCCAGGTTCTCAAGGATGATGATATGGAAAGTGGCAGAGTGCAGACAGTGGAAGAAGCATGGGCAGAAATTGATGCGATATAAGGGGTACGGATGGAAAAAAGAAAATACAAAGTTGTAATTGCCCAGAGCGGCAAGCTGGATGTGAAGGAAAAAAGAAATATATCCTTCAGCAATTTAAATACCGGGAGTATGCAGAGGATTTTTCCCAAAAGATTAAAAAGCGGTTCTTGCACTTGACACACTTCCTACCGGATATAATACAATAGGCTTCCGATATCGTGGCTATGATATTTACATGAAATATACTGCCTGTTTTTTAACGCCATTGGAATTGTTAGAAAGAAAGATTAAAATAAGAGACACCAGCAATCAATACGCTGATGTCTCTTATTAATATTACCTAATTGTTGATAAATAATTTACTTTGTATCCTGCAGTGCGAGATAACCTTCTTCGCCTGTACGGATCTTAACGACATTTTCAATGTCATATACAAATACTTTACCATCACCAATCTGACCGGTATGGAGGACTGCCTTGGCAGTTTCGATAACTTTCTGTACAGGTACGAGACTTACAACAATCTCAATTTTGACCTTAGGAAGAAGATTCATTTCCATCTCAACACCACGATAGTAGGATGGAGCACCTTTCTGTACACCGCATCCGAGAACGTTCGTAATAGTGATACCTGTAACACCGATCTCATTCATTGCCTGCATAAATTCATCAAGCTTATTCTGACGGGTGATGATAACAACTTTTGTAAGCTTATGAACGCCTTCTTTCGGAAGTTCAGGAACTGATTCAGCAGGAGCAGAAGGTCTGGCTGTGACAACAGGAGCTTTTATGGAAGTTCCCATAGGAGTCGGAACACCAGCCATTGCGAAACCGTCATAAGCACTTGCAAGACCATGTTCTTTGGAGTCAAGACCTGCGATCTCTTCTTCAGCTGAAACACGAAGTCCGATTGTATGTTTGATTACCTGGAAGATAATTGTCATAGTAACAACAACCCATGCGATTGTGATGATCATACCTGTGAACTGAACACCAAATCCGTGGAAGCCGCCGCCTGTAAGAAGTCCTTTCCAGTCTGTGCCTGAACCGTCGGAGAAGAGACCAACTGCAAGGGTACCGAAGGCACCGTTTAAACCATGAACACCGACAGCACCAACAGGATCATCGATTTTCAGAACCTTATCAATAAATTCAATACCAAATACTACGATAAAACCGGAAGCAATACCGATGATTGCTGCGGATGTAGGAGAAACTGTGTCGCATCCTGCCGTAATTGCTACAAGTCCTGCAAGAGAACCGTTCAGAGACATGGAAACATCCGGTTTTTTGTAACGTACCCATGTGATGATCATAACAGTTACAGTTGCAACAGCTGCTGCAAGGTTAGTAGTAACAAAGATTTTACCTGCACTTACGATTGCATCGCCTTCCATACTGACTGTGGAAGCACCGTTAAATCCGAACCAGCAGAACCAGAGGATAAATACACCTAAAGCACCAACTGTAAGGTTGTGTCCAGGGATAGCTTTTGATTTGCCGTCCTTTGTATATTTACCGATACGAGGTCCAAGGATGATGGCACCGATCAGAGCTGCCACACCACCTACCATATGTACTGCACAGGAACCTGCGAAATCGTGGAATCCCATCTGGCTGATAAATCCACCGCCCCAGATCCAGTGTCCGGATACCGGATATACAACAAGACTGATCATAAGGCTGTAGATGCAATAGGAAAGGAACTTGGTACGTTCTGCCATTGCACCGGAAACAATTGTTGCGGATGTTGCACAGAATACTGTCTGGAAGATTAAGAATGCCCAGAAAGGAACTCCGTCAGGAAGCATTCCTGAACCATAGTGTGCTTCTGTGGCAATACCACCGATCTTTCCGATAAATCCATTACCTGCACCAAACATCAGACCGAAGCCGACCAGCCAGAAGACCGGGGTTCCGATACAGAAGTCCATCAGGTTTTTCATAATAATGTTACCTGCGTTTTTGGCTCGTGTGAAGCCTGTTTCTACCATTGCGAATCCGGCCTGCATAAAGAAGACCAGCGCGGCGCCGACCAGCACCCATATTGTGTTTACTGCGGAAAATTCCATAATAATATTCCTCCCTCATAAAAATTTCCTCATATTTTATAAAATGCAAAAAGCGCGATGCCTGGAAATGTAGCCAGTTCATCGCGCTTTTGCGAATATAAAATCCATATTTATAGTGTATTGCATAACTGATGTAATAGAAAAGACATTTCGTATGACTGTATGCAATGCAGTTTAAAATCAAAATTATATGTAAAACAGGGGAACATCAAAATATCGTGTGATTAATGGATGAGGAAATCGATAATGAATTATGAAGTAGAGTTCATAAAGATATTCCCCTGTTATTACCTGTTAATTAAACGGAAAACAGAAGCTTGTCATATGTAGGATATGGAAGCAGTGCATCCGGAATCAGAGTTTCTGCTGCATCTACAGACTTTCTGAGTTCATCCATATCAGAAAGAACAACTGTCTGGTATGCTTTTGCATTAGCCAGAGGATCTTCTGTAGCAAGCGCTTTGGCAGTATCTGCTTTTAAGGTCTCAAGACCTGTGGAAATCTCATCAGCAAGCTGTGACAGCTCTTTGATCAGTTTTCCTTCAGAAGCTGTGCTGACATCTGAAACAACTGATTTTTTAGCAACAGCAGTAGCTGCAACTTTGTCGATATACGCGAATACAGATGGAAGGAAATCCTTCTGTACCATTTCAACCATAGTATTGGACTCAATGTTAAGAATCTTGGAATAGGATTCCAGCCAGATCTCATAACGGGATTCAATTTCTTCTTTTGTGAAGATATGATATTTGGTAAAGAGTTCAATATTCTTGTCTGCGATCCACTGAGGAAGAGCATCCGGTGTGGATTTCAGGTTAAAGAGACCACGTTTCGTAGCTTCTTCAATCCATTCGTCTGTATAACCGTTTCCGTTAAAGATAACACGTTTATGATCAATAATTGTCTTCTTGATCAGTTCGTGGATTGCATCCTCCATCTTGTCTTCCGGTACATCCTTTAACTGTTCTGCAAACTGGTGAACACACTCAGCAACAGCAGTGTTTAAGATAATGTTCGGGTTTGCAACAGAAGCTTCGGAACCAAGCATACGGAATTCGAATTTGTTACCTGTAAATGCGAATGGTGAAGTACGGTTTCTGTCTGTATTGTCTTTTACGAAATGTGGAAGTACTTTTGCACCGATATCCATCTGGACTGCGCGGCTTCCTGCAAAATATTCGTCATTTTCGATAGATTTTAATACTTCTGTCAGTTCATCACCGAGGAATACGGATACAACAGCAGGCGGAGCCTCGTTTGCACCAAGACGGTGATCATTTCCTGCACTTGCTACAGAAATACGAAGTACATCTGCGTATTCATCAACTGCTTTGATAACAGCTGTCAGGAAAATCAGGAACTGTGTATTTTCAGCAGGCGTTTTTCCCGGATCAAGGATATTTACACCGGTATCTGTAATCATAGACCAGTTGTTGTGTTTACCACTTCCGTTGATTCCCTCAAATGGTTTCTCGTGAAGAAGGCATACAAGTCCGTGCTTGTCGGCAACTTTCTTCATTACTTCCATTGTTAACTGGTTGTGGTCAACTGCAACGTTTGTTGTATCGAATACAGGAGCCAGCTCGTGCTGTGCAGGAGCAACTTCGTTATGTTTTGTTTTGGCAGGAATACCAAGTTTCCAGAGCTCTACATCCAGGTCATGCATATAAGCTGCGACACGAGGTTTCAGAGCACCGAAGTAATGATCTTCCATTTCCTGACCCTTAGGAGCAGGAGCACCGATCAATGTACGTCCGCAGAATACAAGGTCTTTTCTCTGTTTGTATAATTCCTTGTCTACCAGGAAGTATTCCTGTTCAGGACCTACAGTTGTATTTACGTGTTTGACATCTTTATTTCCTATTATATGGAGAAGGTTTGTAGCTTCTTTATCAAGTGTCTGCATGGAACGAAGGAGAGGAGTCTTTTTATCAAGAGCTTCTCCGCTGTAGGAGCAGAATGCTGTAGGAATGTAAAGGGTTCCGTCTTTGATGAATGCCGGTGATGTCGGATCCCATGCTGTATATCCTCTTGCCTCGAATGTGGCACGAAGACCGCCTGACGGGAAACTGGAAGCATCCGGCTCACCTTTTACAAGTTCTTTACCTGAGAAATCCATGATCACCTGACCATCTCCTGTAGGAGAAATGAAACTGTCATGTTTCTCTGCAGTTACGTTTGTCATTGGCTGGAACCAGTGAGTATAATGAGTGGCGCCGTTCTCGGTAGCCCATTCTTTCATTGCAACAGCAACGGAGTTGGCAACATCAAGTTCAAGGTGTGTACCGCTCTCGATTGTTTTCTTTAATGCTTTGTACATGTCTTTTGGCAGTTTACTTCTCATTACTTTGTCGTTGAAGACCAGGCTGCCGTACAGTTCAGGGATATTCTGTGCCATATAGGTACTCTCCTTTCGGTTTGCAATATTTTCTGAATATGTGTAGTGCCGCTGCAGATCACCATTGTGACTGCCTGCGGTTTTCGTCTCATAGAAAATTCCTCATCGAACATTTTCTATGAAACGAAAGTTTTATAAAACGAAAAAAGCGCCCTGGATGCGATCTCTGTAGATCTTTCCAAAGCGCCTTTGCTTTATGTGCTGTACTATAAACGAAATGAAAACAGATGTCAAGCACTTTTTTTGAAAAAATTCAGAAAAAATTTTTGAGATATGGCAAAAAAAGGATAGGTTGACAAATTTGTTTCTATTATTATAATTTGATTTTGGAACCCGTCAAACATAAGAAAACAATGTCAGCGGGTTTTGAAAGTAAAGTTAAAGTCAGACAAGAGAATACGATCGGAGGAAATCAGATGGCTGGAATAAAAGAAGAGTGCGGCGTCTTTGGAATTTATGATCTGGATGGCGGCAATGTAGTTCCGTCCATATATTATGGACTGACTTCCCTGCAGCACAGAGGACAGGAATCCTGCGGACTTGCAGTTTCTGATACTAAGGGAGAGCGTGGAAATGTGAAGTTTCATAAGGATCTGGGACTTGTAAGTGAAGTTCTCAGACAGGATGTTGTCCGTAAATATGAGGGGGATATTGGTATTGGTCATGTAAGATATTCCACAACAGGAGCTTCTGTTGCAGAGAATGCACAGCCCCTTGTTTTGTCTTATGTAAAGGGAACTCTTGCACTTGCACATAACGGAAATCTGGTTAATACACCGGAACTGAAATGGGAACTGATCCAGAATGGAGCGATTTTCCATACAACTACAGATTCAGAGGTTATTGCGTTCCATATCGCAAGAGAACGTGTGCATTCTAAAACAGTAGAAGAGGCAGTGCTAAAGACTGCAAAGAAGATCAAAGGTGCATATGGTCTGGTAGTTATGAGCCCGAGAAAACTGATCGCAGTCCGTGATCCATATGGACTGAAACCATTGTGTCTCGGTAAAAGAGGAAATGCTTATGTTATTGCTTCTGAGAGCTGTGCTCTGACATCTGTAAGTGCGGAATTTATCCGTGACATTGAGCCGGGTGAGATTCTTACGATCACAAAAGACGGACTGAAGTCAAATAAAGAGCTTGCGTCTGCTGCTGCAAAACGTGCGCATTGTGTGTTTGAGTATATATATTTTGCAAGACTTGACAGTACCATTGATGGGGTGAAGGTCTATGATGCCAGAATCCGTGGCGGTAAATCTCTTGCCAAGTCTTATCCTGTAGAGGCAGATCTTGTAACAGGTGTACCGGAGTCCGGACTCCCTGCTGCAAAGGGATACTCCGAAGCATCAGGAATCCCGTTTGCATTTGCGTTCTATAAAAACAGCTATATTGGAAGAACATTTATCAAACCGACTCAGGAAGAACGTGAGTCCAGCGTTCATCTGAAACTGAGTGTGCTGGAATCTGTTGTAAAAGATAAGAGGATTGTTCTAGTGGATGATTCTATTGTTCGTGGAACAACCATTGCAAACCTGATCCACATGTTAAAAGAGGCGGGAGCAAAGGAAGTGCACGTACGTATCAGTTCACCACCATTTTTACATCCATGCTATTTCGGAACGGATGTGCCGTCAAATGATCAGCTCATTGCAGCCAGCCACAGCACGGAGGAAATCTGTAAAATGATCGGAGCAGATTCTCTTGGCTACATGCAGACAGATTATCTGGAAGGAATGGCGGGCGGCCTGCCCTTATGTAAGGCATGCTTCGATGGAAATTATCCGATGGAGATTCCGGATTATACAAATGCGGAGTTTGCAGATATTGTGAAGTGTTAAGTCGCAAAAATTCATAAAAAATGCAGAAACCTGTCGATGATATATGGAATCAATCTCACATAATGGTAAAACCAATATAGAATGAAGCCATACATAATGCATAAAACAATGCTGTGAAAACATATATAAACGAACAAAATGCACAATAGAACCCCTGCGCTTTATGAAAATTGGATAAATTTAAAAACTTGACAAATTCTGAAATGTGGAACATAATATGGGCGTCTGATAGAAAAAAACAAAGAATGTTTTCAGAAAGGGTGATCACGATGTCACAGAGTAAAATCAAGTTAAATGCAACTGAAGAGGTGCAGGAATTTGTGAATGCTGCAAGCAGATGTGATTTTGATATTGATGTTTATTACAACAGATTTTTAATTGATGCCAAATCAATCCTTGGTGTACTTAGTCTGGATCTGACCAGAGAACTGACAGTAGACTGCCACGGGGAGAGCCGGGAATTTGATCGTACATTGAAGAAATTTGCAGTTGCATAAATTTTACATTTTTATAACCGAATAATTAACGCAGAGAAGACGGGTCTGGAAGATGAACTTCTACAGATTCGTTTTTTCTGTATTATGACTGTGTTCAGAGTAATTCCATAAAATATAACTGCTTCATAGTTTATCAGAAGGAACTTATTTGATTTGTTTTTGCTTAAAAACGGGAAATTCATTATTGACAAACGAAAAAAAATGTTTTATAGTATAGCATATTTTTAAAGAAAGCCAATTGAACATATTATTATAGAAGATATGATGATCTGACAAAGGCGTCAGATGCAGAATACCAGATGGGTCAAGTGCCCTCTGATAGCTGCATCTGACGCTTTTTTATTAACAAAGGATGATGGAGGAGGAAATCAAAATGGCAGTGAAATACGTATTTGTTACAGGAGGAGTTGTTTCCGGTCTCGGAAAGGGAATCACAGCTGCATCTCTGGGGCGTCTTCTGAAAGCGAGAGGATACCAGGTAACCATGCAGAAGTTTGATCCTTATATCAATATCGACCCCGGAACCATGAACCCGATTCAGCACGGAGAAGTTTTTGTAACAGACGATGGTACAGAGACAGATCTGGATCTGGGACATTATGAGAGATTCATTGATGAGAGTCTTGATAAAAATTCCAATGTGACAACCGGTAAGGTTTACTGGTCTGTTCTTCAGAAAGAACGTCACGGGGATTTCGGCGGGGGTACCGTACAGGTAATTCCTCATATTACAAATGAGATTAAGAGCCGTTTCTACCGCGCCAAATCACCGGAGGAAAACAAGATTGCCATTATCGAGGTGGGAGGAACAGTCGGTGATATTGAAAGCCAACCGTTCCTGGAAGCAATTCGTCAGTTCCAGCTCAATGTGGGACATGACAATGCAATCCTGATCCACGTAACATTAATTCCTTATTTAAAGGCATCTGAAGAACTGAAAACAAAACCTACACAGGCAAGCGTAAAGGAACTTCAGGGAATGGGAATCCAGCCGGATGTACTGGTGTGCAGAAGTGAACATGAGCTGACAGAGGACATTAAAGAAAAAATCGCTTTATTCTGCAACGTACCTGTATCACATGTACTTCAGAACCTGGATGTGGAATATTTATATGAAGCTCCTCTTGCAATGGAAAGAGAGAAGCTTGCAGATGTAGTTCTTTCAAGTCTCCGTCTGGAAAACAGAAAACCGGATTTAAGTGACTGGGAGGAAATGGTAGAAAGTCTGAGAAATCCGAATAAAACAGTAAAGATCGCAATTGTAGGAAAATATACACAGCTTCATGATGCATATCTCAGTGTAGTAGAGGCACTGAAACATGGCGGAATTTCCTGCAGAGCCAAGGTAGAGCTTGACTGGATCGATTCCGAAGAACTGACAGAGAAGAATCTGGATCAGCAGCTTCACAATGTAGATGGTATCCTGGTTCCGGGTGGTTTCGGAAACAGAGGTACAGAAGGAATGATCCTGGCAGCACAGTATGCAAGGGTACATAAGATGCCATATCTTGGAATCTGTCTGGGAATGCAGATGGCAATCGTGGAATTTGCCCGCCATGTACTTGGATACGAAGATGCAAACAGTATTGAACTGAATCCGGAGACAAAGCATCCGGTAATTGCATTAATGCCGGATCAGGAAGATATCGAAGATATCGGTGGAACCTTAAGACTTGGAAGCTATCCATGTATTCTTGCAGAAGGTTCCAGATCCTATGAACTCTTTGGCAAAAAAGAAATCCATGAGCGCCACAGACATCGTTATGAAGTAAACAATGCATTCCGTAAAGAACTTCAGGAGAAGGGAATGAATATCGTAGGAACTTCCCCTGATAATCATATCGTAGAGATGATCGAGATCGCAGGGCACCCGTTCTATGTAGGAACTCAGGCCCATCCGGAATTCAAATCCCGCCCGAACCATGCACATCCTTTATTCAGAGGATTTATTCAGGCGGCTGTAGATTTCAAAAGTAATTAATTACTTTTGAAAGCCTCCGGCGGATTGCAGAACTGCGCAGAGGTAAATGTCATGCAAAGCATGACGCGCAGCTCGCAACAAGTACGCTGGAGCGTACTTGATACTAATAAGTGAAGAACAGCAGAAAAAATAGAAAGGATGAGGAGATTATGAAAGAAGTGAGAGAACAGCAGCAACAGCAAGGTCTGTACCGGTCTGAATTTGAGCATGACAACTGTGGTATCGGAGCAGTTGTCAATATCAAAGGCAAGAAAACCCACGATACTGTTGCAAATGCATTAAAGATCGTAGAACATCTGGAACACCGCGCAGGTAAGGATGCAGAAGGCAAAACCGGTGACGGTGTAGGTATCCTTCTCCAGATTTCCCATAAATTTTTCAAGAAAGCCTGTAAGAAAGAGGGATTTGAGATTGGCGATGAGAGAGAATACGGCATCGCACAGTTTTTCTTCCCGCAGCACGAGATCAAACGCGCACAGGCAAAGAAGATGTTTGAGATCATTCTTGAGAAAGAAGGCCTGGAACTTCTTGGATGGCGTCAGGTCCCGGTATTCCCGGAAGTGCTTGGACACAAGGCAAGAGAATGTATGCCATGTATTATGCAGGCATTTATCAAAAAGCCGGAAGATGTGGAAAAAGGTCTTCCATTTGACCGTATGCTCTACATTGCAAGACGTGAGTTTGAGCAGAGTAATGATAACACTTACGTAGTTTCCATGAGCAGCCGTACCATCGTTTACAAAGGTATGTTCCTGGTTGGACAGCTTCGTACTTTCTTCGAAGATCTTCAGAACCCGGATTATGAATCTGCAATCGCCATGGTACATTCCCGCTTCAGTACCAACACAAACCCAAGCTGGGAGAGAGCACATCCTAACCGCTTTATGGTACACAACGGTGAGATCAACACCATCCGCGGCAACGCAGATAAGATGCTTGCAAGAGAAGAAAATATGGAATCACCATATCTGGAGGGACAGCTTCATAAAGTGCTCCCTGTTGTAAACAGAAATGGTTCCGACTCTGCAATGCTTGATAATACACTGGAATTCCTGGTAATGAGTGGCATGGAGCTGCCTCTTGCAGTGATGATCACAATCCCTGAACCATGGGCAAACAATGATACTATTTCACAAGCAAAGCGTGATTTCTACCAGTACTATGCAACTATGATGGAGCCATGGGACGGACCTGCATCTATCCTCTTCTCAGACGGTGATGTGATGGGAGCTGTCCTGGACAGAAATGGTCTCCGTCCATCCAGATATTATATTACTTCTGACGGCTATATGATCCTTTCCTCAGAAGTAGGTGTTCTGCCAATTCCGGAAGAGAAGATCGTATTAAAAGAGCGTCTCCATCCCGGAAAAATGCTTCTTGTAGATACTGTAAAGGGAAAAGTGATCGATGACAATGAACTGAAAGAGGGCTACGCAAAAATGCAGCCATACGGTGAATGGCTGGATAGTCATCTGGTACAGTTAAAAGACATCAAGATTCCTAACGAAAGACCGGAAGAATATACACCTGAGCAGAGAGCACGTCTGCAGAAAGCATTCGGCTATACTTATGAGCAGTACCGTACTTCCATCAGAAACATGGCGTTAAACGGAGCAGAGAGCATCGGAGCTATGGGTGTGGATACCCCGCTTGCAGTATTTTCTAAACAGAACAGACCATTATTTGACTACTTTAAACAGCTCTTCGCACAGGTTACGAACCCTCCAATCGATGCGATCCGTGAGGAAATCGTTACCAGCACAAGCGTTTATGTTGGCAAGGACGGAAACTTGTTGGAGCAGAAACCGGAAAACTGTCAGGTATTAAAAATCAACAATCCGATCCTGACAAATACAGACATGATGAAGATCAAGAGCTTCAAGCATGAGGGCTTCAAGACAGCTGTTGTTTCTACCTTATATTATAAGAGCACCAAGCTTGAGAGAGCAATTGACCGTCTTTTTGTAGAAGTAGATAAAGCATTCCGTGAGGGTGCAAACATCCTTGTTCTTTCAGACAGGGGAGTAGATGAAAATCATATGCCAATCCCGTCACTTCTGGCAGTATCCGCAGTTCATCAGCACCTTGTAAAAACAAAGAAGAGTACTTCTCTTGCCATCATTCTGGAATCCGGAGAACCGAGAGAAGTACATCATTTCGCAACTTTACTTGGTTATGGTGCAAGCGCTATCAACCCATACCTTGCCCTTGAGACAATCCATGAGCTGATCGACAGCCATATGCTGGACAAAGATTACTATGCAGCAGTAGATGATTACAACCATGCAGTTATCAGCGGAATTGTAAAGATTGCTTCCAAGATGGGTATTTCCACCATTCAGTCCTATCAGGGATCTCAGATTTTTGAGGCAATTGGTATCTCTTCTGATGTGATCGAGAAATACTTTACAGGTACAGTCAGTCGTGTAGGCGGAATCACACTGGAAGACATCGAAGAGAATGTAGAGAAGCTTCACTCAGAAGCATTTGACCCGTTAGGACTTCCTACAGACCTGACGCTGGACAGCGTAGGCGCACACAAGATGAGAAGCCAGGGAGAGGAACATCGTTACAATCCTCAGACTATCCATCTTCTGCAGCAGTCCACATGGACAGGAAGCTACGATCTGTTCAAACAGTACACAGATCTGGTAGATAAAGAAAACCACGGAAACTTAAGAGGTCTTCTGGATTTTAAGTTTGCCGAGACACCGGTTCCGCTTGAAGAAGTGGAGAGCGTAGATGATATCGTAAAACGATTTAAGACAGGTGCCATGTCCTATGGTTCCATTTCACAGGAAGCACATGAGACACTGGCAATCACCATGAACCACCTCCATGGAAAATCCAATACAGGTGAGGGCGGTGAAAGTGACGAGAGACTGGATTCCGCAGGAAGCAGCGATGACAGATGCTCCGCGATCAAACAGGTTGCCAGCGGACGTTTCGGTGTAACCAGCCGTTATCTTGTATCTGCAAGAGAAATCCAGATCAAGATGGCACAGGGTGCAAAACCTGGTGAAGGCGGACATCTTCCTGCAAAGAAGGTATATCCATGGATTGCCAAAACCCGTCATTCTACACCGGGTGTCAGCCTGATTTCCCCGCCACCGCACCACGATATCTATTCTATCGAGGACCTGGCACAGTTAATCTATGACCTTAAGAATGCAAATAAATATGCAGATATTTCTGTTAAACTGGTATCTGAAGCAGGCGTGGGCACAGTTGCAGCAGGTGTTGCCAAAGCAGGCGCACAGACGATCCTGATCTCCGGTTATGACGGAGGTACAGGTGCAGCTCCAAGAAGTTCTATCCACAATGCAGGACTTCCATGGGAACTGGGACTTGCAGAAACACATCAGACACTGCTTAAAAACGGTCTGAGAAATCGTGTCCGCATTGAGACTGACGGTAAGCTTATGAGTGGCCGTGATGTTGCGATCGCAGCATTGATGGGTGCAGAGGAATTCGGCTTTGCAACAGCTCCTCTTGTAACCATGGGCTGTGTAATGATGCGTGTATGTAACCTGGATACCTGTCCGGTAGGTGTGGCAACACAGAATCCGGAACTCCGCAAGAGATTTAAAGGAAAACCGGAATATGTAGAGAATTTCATGCGCTTTATCGCACAGGAATTAAGAGAGTATATGTCTAAACTGGGATTCCGTACAGTCAGCGAAATGGTTGGACGTACAGATCTTCTGGTTCAGACAGACAATGTACCAGAACCACATCAGGGTAAAGTAGATTTAAGTGCAATCCTGAACAATCCGTTCGCAGGCAAAGACCAGAAAGTTACTTTTGACCCGAAAGCCGTATATAACTTCGAACTGGAAAAGACCATGGATGAAAAGGTTCTGGTTAAGAAATGCGTAAATGCCATCAATAAAGGTCAGAAAACAGAGCTTTCTGTAAACCTGACAAACATTGACCGTACATTCGGAACCATCCTTGGTGCAGAGATCACAAGAAAGAACAAAGACGGACTTGCAGATGACACTATCACTGTACACTGCAACGGTGCCGGCGGACAGAGTTTCGGTGCATTTATTCCGAAAGGTCTGACACTGGAACTGACCGGTGACAGCAACGACTACTTCGGAAAAGGTCTTTCCGGTGGTAAATTGATTCTGAAAGTTCCGGAAAAAGCTGCATACAAAGCAGAAGAGAATATTATTGTAGGTAATGTTGCCCTTTACGGTGCAACCAGTGGTACTGCATTTATCAATGGTGTTGCAGGCGAGCGTTTCGCAGTTCGTAACTCCGGTGCATCTGCAGTTGTAGAAGGCGTAGGAGAGCACGGCTGTGAATATATGACAGGTGGCCGCGTAGTCGTACTTGGTAAGACTGGCAAGAACTTTGCAGCAGGTATGAGCGGCGGTATCGCATATGTACTGGATGTGGATAATGTTCTTTACAAGAACCTGAACAAAGCCATGATTTCCATCGAAAAAGTGGAAAACAAATATGACAAAAAAGAACTTCGCGACCTGATTGAAGCTCATGTAGAAGCAACAGGCTCCAAACTCGGTGCGAAAGTTCTGGCTGACTTTGATTATTATCTGCCGCACTTTAAGAAACTCATTCCGAATGAGTACAAGAAGATGATCACTTTAAGTGCGAAACTGGAAGAAAAAGGACTCAACAGTCAGCAGGCACAGATGGAAGCGTTCTATGAAAGTATTGGCGCTAAACATTGATAATAATTGAATATATCGTGTGAACTTATCAATGTTGCCCCGTCATCTTTTAGAATAAATAAAAAGGTGGCGTGGGCCATACCATTATTGCCGCAGCAAGTGCGGCGAAGAGGAGGAAATCATGGGCAAACCAACAGGATTTTTAGAATATGAGAGAGAGACGGCAAAAGTTCTGCCGCCAAAGGTCCGCATCGCAAACTTCAAAGAATTCAGGACCCCATTAAATAAAGAGAAACAGAAACTTCAGGGCGCACGCTGCATGGCATGCGGTGTCCCATTCTGCCAGTCAGGTATGATGATCGGCGGTATGGCATCCGGTTGCCCTCTGCACAATCTTGTACCTGAGACGAATGATCTGGTTTATACAGGCAACTGGAAACAGGCATTCTTAAGACTGAGCAAGACACACAGCTTCCCGGAATTTACTTCACGTGTCTGCCCTGCACTCTGCGAAGCAGCCTGCACCTGTAATATAAACGGAGAACCGGTATCCACCAAAGAAAACGAACGTGCGATTATTGAGACAGCCTATGAGAACGGATGGGTAACCCCGCAGATCCCGGAAGTACGTACAGGCAAATCTATAGCAGTCATCGGAAGTGGTCCCTCCGGACTGGCAGCAGCTCAGCAGTTAAACAGACGAGGCCACAGCGTAACTGTATTTGAAAGAAAAGACCGTGTAGGCGGACTTCTCCGTTACGGTATTCCTAACATGAAGCTGGACAAAGCTGTTGTTGACAGAAGAATCCATCTTATGGAAGAAGAGGGAGTTAAATTCGTTACAAATGTAAACGTAGGAAAGGACATCAAAGCAGAAGAACTTCTGAAACAGTTCGACCGCGTCATCCTTGCCTGCGGAGCATCCAATCCACGAGACATTAAAGTTCCGGGACGTGATGCAAAAGGAATCTACTTCGCAGTAGATTTTCTGGGACAGGTAACAAAAGCTCTTCTGGATTCTGACTTTGCCAAAGTTCCATATGAACTTGCAAAAGGCAAAAATGTTCTGGTCATCGGTGGCGGTGATACAGGAAATGACTGCGTAGGAACATCTATCCGTCTGGGTGCCAAATCTGTGATCCAGTTAGAGATGATGCCCAAGCCGCCAGTGGAAAGAACACCATCCAACCCATGGCCGCAGTGGCCGAGAGTCCTCAAAACAGACTATGGCCAGGAAGAAGCTATCGCAGTATTCGGACATGATCCACGAGTATACCAGACTACGGTTACAGAATTTATCAAAGATAAAAACGGAAATGTCTGCCAGGCAAAGCTCACAAAATTAAAGAGTGAAAAAGATCCAAAGACAGGACGTATGATGATGGTTCCTGTAGAAGGAAGCGAAGAAGTCATCCCTGTAGATGTAGTCCTTATCGCAGCCGGATTCCTTGGCAGTGAGAAATATGTAACAGACGCATTTAAGGTAGCCATCAACGGAAGAACTAACGTAGACACAAAACCAGAGCAGTATCAGACCTCCGTAGACAAAGTCTTCACAGCAGGAGACATGCACAGAGGCCAGTCCCTGGTAGTATGGGCAATCCGCGAGGGCAGGGAAGCTGCAAAGGCGGTAGATGAATCACTGATGGGATATTCCTACCTGTAAAAATAAGATAAAATATGACAAAGGTGCTATTGCCTGACGGAAAAGGACGTCAGGAAGTGGCACCTTTGTTTTTTTGAAGTGATTTTCGGGTGTTTCGGGTATTACAATAATTGTAGTTTAGTTTAAATAAACAAAAATACTTAGTAAACCCAGCGTAGTCCTATCAGCGATTACACGGCGAAGATGTGATTACCACACCGAAAACAAAGAAAAGTAATCGTATGATCAAAATGCCAAAGTTCCTCTGTGAAGAAATGCAGGAATATTTGCAGATGCTTTACGGATTGAAGAAGAAAGACCGAATCTTTACGGCCACAAAGAATATCGTAGAGGTGTATATCTGAATCTGCTTACAAGTGGAAGGTTGAATGATTATTTGGCTGATATAGAAGAACAGACACAGAAACGCTTTGAAAGGATTGTAGAGCAGATGGCAGAGAGTGAAGGTATTACCGAACAACTTAAAGCAACTCATCAGGTGGCTTGGGTAGGAGAAATGAATAATATTTGGAGTAGAGCAAGAGAGGTTGTGAATGCTAAATTGATTTATAACTAAAAGAGAAGAGATTTTGGATAAATGCTTGACTGTAAACCTTGTTTATAGCTTATTCTTAAGATAAAATAGAGTTGCTTGAAAGGAGTGCATAACATGAAAATAAAAGACGTAGAAGAACGAACAGGTTTATCCCGTTCTAATGTTCGTTTTTATGAAAAGGAAAAACTCATTGAGCCTTCAAGAAACGAAAGTAATGGTTATAGAGATTATTCAGAAAATGATGTGGAAAATATAAAGAAGATTGCATATCTGCGTACATTAGGAATTTCTATTGAGGATATACGAAGCATTATATCTGGAAAAGTAACATTGCAGGAAACGCTTGAGAGGCAGAATGAAATATTAAATAGTCAGATTACTGATTTGAATAAGGCAAAACGCATGTGCGAAAAAATGTTGGGTGAAGAAAGTATTAGTTATGAAAAATTACAGGTAGAACAATATGTAACAGAGTTGCAGGATTATTGGAAAGATAATCAAACTGTTTTCAAACTGGATTCAGTTAGCTTTTTGTATATATGGGGAAGTATGCTTACTTGGATAACGATTACCGTACTATGCTTGATTATTGGGACATTGTCTTATTCTAAGCTGCCGACAGAAATTCCGGTACAATGGAGTAAAGGTGTGGCAACATCTTTGGTGAATAAAAATTGGATTTTTATTTGTCCGGTTATTTGTATTATAATCCGTTATTTATTAAAACCTTTTATCTATGCCAAATTACAGATGAATAATTATTATGGAGAAATTATAACAGAGTATTTGACAAATTATATGTGTTTTATTGTATTGTCAGTAGAAGTTTTCTCAATACTTTTTACTTTCGGAGTGGTAAAAAGTGTTGTTGTACTTTTATTTGTGAACACGGCAGTCTTTATGGGATTGTTAGTAGTCGGATTGACGAAAATGGATTTGAGAGGAAAAGAAATTTTATGATTCAGATTTCAAATTTAACTAAAAAATATGGTGAAACAGTCGTTTTTTCGAACTTAAACTATACATTTGAAAATACTTGTATTTATGGACTTGTTGGAAGAAATGGAGCTGGAAAGACTACCCTTTTGAATATACTTTCGAATTATGATAAAAATTATACGGGAGTAATTTCTATCGACGGAGAAAAAATGAACAAGGTTGATTATCTTGATATGCCGGTTGCCTATGCAATGGATCAACCAAGTTTTTTTAATGAGCTGACAATATATGAAAATCTTCTTTTAATTGCTTCGAGTAGAAAGATAAAAAAGCAAGAGGCATTTGATAAAATCGAGAGGATTTTAGATGGGTTGGGATTAAAAAAGTATGAGAACTATTCTCCGTCAGAACTTTCAAAAGGTACAATGCAACGACTAAATAATGCTTGTGCAATGATACAAGAAGAAAAAATTACTATTTTTGATGAACCATTCTCAGGGCTTGATCCTGTCCAAATGAAACTTTTAGAAAATGTAATAGTAGAGTTTCACAAGAAAGAAAAAGGAATTTACATTATTTCAAGCCATGATATAGAGTGTTTACAAAATGTTTGTGACAAGTGTCTTTTGTTACATAACGGACAAATTAGAGAAATCAATACGGAGGAAGTTGATAGAGAGAAAATCGCAAAGATTTTATCTGAAGGGGAATAAAGTATGTATCAGTTGCTTTTGAAACAGAGATTCAAATTTGCAGTTAGAATGATTAAACGAAATATAGGTGCTTATCTTATACTGATTGCTATTGTGCCATGTATTCTTATATTACAATCTATGATTCAGACAACCCATGGAATGGATATTGCTGTTTTTATACCGTATGGTATTCTCTGCTTCTTGTTTATGAATTTGTTTGGAACAATACCAAGAATGCGTATTTCTCCTGAAACTTATATTTGGAAAATAGAAAAAACATATATTTGGCGAGTGAAGAAGATAGGAAAAAGCACGGTACTGACGTTGTGTGTTGCGTTGATTTTATTTTGGGCTTTCCCAATGGAGGGAATAGTTTTGAGACAGTTTATTGTGGTTATGATCTGTAACCCAATCGTCAATATGCATACGGTTTTATCGACGCAATATAAATATCGGGATATTACGAATATATGTATGTTAGCAATAGTAATGATTTGCTTTTTTAATAGAAGTGTATTTGTTGCCAGTGTACTATTGATCATTTACGGATTATATTTCATTTTATATCCTTATTTTAGCTATCAAGCAATTATCCCGTTCTTTCAACAATATAATCAGATGTTATATGGTTTTTTGAATAGGGAATATGATACAGTCTTGCAAACACAGGATGAAGTGTTTTTCCAAAATAATCAGAGAGAAATGAAGGGACTGATGAAGAAATATTATGGCAACCGCTACCGTTTTTTGATGGTTTATGAGGTGGTTAGTGTTATTAGAAGAAAGAAACAGATTATGTATCAGTATTTTGCGATTGTTTTAATCACAATGTTATTATCGCAGATAGAGGGAAAATATATTGAGTATGTATTATTGTTTTCTATATTGATATTAGGACAGAATGTTGTCAGCTATAATGTGCAAAATGAATTACGTTTAGTTAAAAAAGGATTTCCGCTCAGATATTCTTTAAAAGAAAAATTACAATGCAAGTCAGTTATTGGAATGTTCTTGTTGTTACTCCCGATGCTCTGTTATTGGATAGCGTATAAATTTGAATTATTTAGTATTCTCCTTTGGATATGGATGCCGATTCAGAGTATTATAATATATACAGCAAAGAACCGGCTGCAAAGGTTACTATATATACTTCCATTTTATATTTTGTCATTGTTATCTATGAGAGTATGGTAGATGTTTTTTTAACAATAAGATTATTGATTTTCTAAGCAAAACCGCTTATAATTTGAGTCGGAACATATTGCTATTATCCACAGCAAATAATACTTTTGTTACATTAAATTTGCATATCTACATATCTAAAATAATTTTTGAACCATTCGGCTCATCCATTTCCCTTTATGATTAAGTACAAAAGACAGTATTTTTGAATTTGTATTTTGCGTATTTTTCTTTCGGAGAATACGGAAACCTTTTCAAATTTGGCATAGAAAAATTGATTGACACCATATACGATACCACATATAATGTAAATAGGAGATATAAGAATGTCAAAATGGGATAAACTGATAACACGTATATGTAATTTATCAAAAGATCTTCGATTTGATGAATTGCGAAAAGTATTGGAAAGTTATGGATATGAAATGAATGTTCCGAGAAGTGGAAGCAGTCATTATACATTTAGAAAGTCTGGATGTATGCCTATTACAATACCAAAACATGAGCCGATAAAGAAAGTATATGTAGAAATGGTAAGGGAAATAGTAGAAAGTGAGGCGAAGAATCATGAAGACGCTGAATGATTATATGTCAATGTCCTATCGTATGGAAGTTGTAGAAGATAAAACCGAAGGAGGATTCATAGTTTCGTATCCGGATCTCCCTGGTTGCATTACCTGCGGAGAAACAGTGGAAAGTGCAATTTCAAATGCCCTGGATGCAAAAAAAGCATGGCTTGAAGCTGCATTAGAAGAAGGAGTAGAAATCCATGAGCCGGATAGCCTTGAAGATTATTCCGGACAGTTTAAACTGAGAATTCCAAGAAGCCTGCATAGACTACTGGCAGAACATTCTCAGAGAGAGGGAATCAGTATGAATCAGTATTGCGTATATCTTCTTTCAAGGAATGATGCGGTATTCTCAAAATAGCGATTATAAGTAAGCTACAAAGTGTGTTGTCGAGATCGGAGCGCACAGTAACATGGAAAGAGTCGATGATTTATTAACGAAAAATAAGCAGTTGACAAAAAATAAGCATGTTGTTATAATTGCCTACATGAACAAAGGCGTTCTTTCTATAGAAAAGTAACTGTAGAAAGTGCGCCATTTTTTATATCATTATAAGAAGAATCTATAAAACTTCCAGACAGGACAAAACTGTATCGAAGAATCATTAAGAAAGCAAAAACAGCAGAAACTATGCTGACAAGGAGTGAATGAAAATGGGGAATTATACCAGAGAAGAAATATTACAGATGGCTGAGGAGGAAGACGTGGAATTTATCCGTCTCCAGTTCACAGATATGTTCGGAACGCTGAAAAACATCGCCATAACTGCCCGGGAACTTCCCCGCGCACTGGATAACCGATGTATCGTAGATGGTTCCTTTATCGCAGGAATCGCAGGAGAATCCGAACCGGATATGTACTTAAGACCGGATCTTGACACCTTTGCAATTCTCCCATGGAGACCACAGCAGGGCAAAGTTGCCAGACTGTTATGCGATATCTATTGTCCGGACGGAACCCCTCATGAGAGAAGTCCGAGATATATCCTGAAGAAAACCGCCCGGGAGGCAAAGAAGGAGGGATACACCTGTCTGGTAGATCCGGAATGTGAGTTTTTCCTTTTTCATACAGATGATAACGGAGTTCCGACTACTGTAACACATGAAAAGGCCGGATATCTGGATGTCAGTCCTGTGGATCTGGGTGAAAACGCAAGACGTGATATTGTATTAAATCTGGAAGACATGGGGATTGAGGTAGAATCTTCTCACCATGAAACTGCTCCTGCACAGCACGAAGTAGATTTCAAATACGGTGAAGTCCGTACGATTGCAGACCGGATCATGTCATTTAAGATGACGGTCCGTACCATTGCCAAACGCCATGGACTTCATGCGACGTTTATGCCGAAACCAAGGGCAGAAGTAAACGGCTCCGGAATGCACATTCATTTCTCCTTATTTAAAGATGGAAGAAATGTATTCGTCAATCCGGGAAATCCACAGGAATTAAGCGAAGAAGCTTATTACTTCGTAGGAGGTCTTCTGGCTCACAGCAAAGAGATGGCACTGATCACCAATCCTATCGTAAATTCCTACAAACGTCTGGTTCCGGGCTATGAAGCACCGACAGAACTGACATGGACAAAGAACAACCAGAATTCACTGGTAAGAATTCCGGGATCCAGAGGTATGGAGACAAGGATCGAACTGAGAAGTCCGGATGCAGCAGCAAATCCGTATCTGGTATTTGCAGTATGTCTGGCAGCAGGACTGGATGGAATCAATAAGAAGATTTATCCGACTAAGTCCTCCAGCAGAGAGTTATCCGAAACAGATCAGAAAACAATGAAGATTGAAAATCTTCCGGGAAATTTGAACGAAGCAATTGATTACTTCGAACAGAGTGACTGGATCAAAGAAGTACTTGGAACAGAATTTTGTAAAGAATACGCAGCAGCCAAGAAAAAAGAATGGCTTCGCTATACAAGAGAAATTTCAGCCTGGGAAATCGAGGAATACTTATACAGAATTTAACCGAATCAAACAAGTCCCCTGTAGAAATTGTAAAAGGCAATAAGCAGTGGGTGGGGACTTGTTTGTATCAGGAGGAGCGAAGCTTCTTCTGATAAACTGCGAAGCAGTTATTCGGTTATGAGCAAGTAGCGAAGCGGATTGCGAACATCCGCTTGATCAAAATCAAACAAGTCCCCTGCAGAGGTTGCAAAAAGCAATAAGCAGTGGACGGAAACTCAGGCTGTAACAGAAATAGGAGTGGCAGAGTTATGAGCAGCAGCATTGTGATTGCGTTACCGAAAATTGAAGACGCAAAGAAAATCCGCACAATACTTAACAGACATGGGCTCACAGTAGCCTCTGTCTGCAGCTCTGTCTCTAATGCGCTGGCCAGTATCTCAGAGCTTGACAGTGGTGTTCTGATATGTGGGTATAAGTTGACAGATGCCTATTATAAAGACGCTCTCGATAACCTGCCACAGTATTTTGAAATGCTGCTTCTGGCTTCTCAGCGTATTATAGATGAAGCACCGAATTCCGTTAGCACTGTACAGATGCCGATGAAAGCAAGCGTACTGATAGATACGGTCAATGACATGCTCTATCATCTGGAACGCCGGATCAAAAAAGAAAAAAAGAAACCAAAGCCCAGATCAGAAAAAGAACAGAATTATATCTCGAATGCCAAACGTCTTCTTATGGAAAAAAACCAGATGACAGAAGACGAAGCGTACAGACATATTCAGAAATGCAGCATGGATTCAGGAACCAATATGGTAGAAACTGCACAGATGTTACTCATGCTGATGTATGATGAAATCTGATTTTTCAAACACGTTCTAAATAAAATATCCGAAAATAATAAGGAAAATTTTGTAAAAAATGACGATATTATTTTGACAGAATATGTGGTAATATACAGAATATATTTTTGTTCATATCAAGTTAGAGGCAAAATACATTTTAACCCTAACATTATATTATATATAGAAAGAATACAAACAAACATAAAATAGATAATAACAGGAAGAATGATTACAAAGGCGTAATCAGAGAGTCCAGGGGATAAGTGTCTCCGGATTTTCTGATTACGCCTTTTTGATATTCCAGGGTTTTAAGCCAAAAGTCGTTGTGCTTGCACGAAAAGCCTTTTGAACTTGAAACCAGTGAAGATATCACAAAGGTTTTCAGAAATGAAGAAATGGAGGATGAGGAAATGGAATTTATGGATGGAACATGGAAAAAAGAAATCAATACCTGGGAGGAACTCGTAGGTAATAATCTCCTGAACCAGGAAGCCGTAATCGAAGGCGCTGTTCACAGCATCCGTAATATGGGTGATGTGGCATTTATCATTCTTAGAAGAAGGGAAGGCTTATTCCAGACAGTCTATGAAAATGAAATGGCAAATGTTTCCATTCATGAATTGAAGGAAGCAATGACGATCAGGGTGAAAGGAATCCTGCATGAAGAGGAGAGAGCACCCCACGGAAGAGAGCTTCGTATCCGTCATATTGATATTTTATCAACACCGGCAGAGCCACTTCCAATGGCAATCGACAAATGGAAACTGAACACTTCCCTGGAAGCAAAATTAAACTACAGACCGATTTCCCTGAGAAACATTCAGGAGCGTTCCAAATTTAAAATCCAGGAGGCACTGACAAAAGCATTTCGTGATTATCTCTACGGACAGGGTTTTACAGAGATTCACACTCCGAAGATTGGAGCCAGAGGAGCAGAGGGTGGGGCAAACCTTTTCAAGTTCAGCTACTTCCACAAACCTGCAGTACTTGCGCAGAGCCCACAGTTCTACAAACAGATGATGGTTGGCGTATTTGACAGAGTATTTGAGACAGGCCCTGTATTCCGAGCTGAGAAACATAATACAAAACGTCATTTAAATGAATACACCGGTCTGGACTTCGAGATGGGATATATTGACAGCTTCGAAGAAATTATGGCAATGGAAACAGGATTTCTCCAGTATGCCATGAACCTTCTGAAAACAGAATATGCAAAAGAAGTACAGATTTTGAAGCTTGAGATCCCGGATGTATCCAAAATCCCGGCAGTCCGTTTCGATGTAGCCAAGGAACTGGTATCACAGAAATATAACCGTAAGATCAGAAATCCATTCGATCTGGAGCCGGAAGAAGAAGCACTGATCGGACAGTATTTCAAAGAAGAATATGGCTCAGATTTCGTATTTGTCACACATTATCCGTCAAAGAAACGTCCATTCTATGCAATGGATGATCCGGAAGACGCAAGATTTACCTTAAGCTTTGACCTGTTATTCAAAGGCCTTGAGATCACAACAGGCGGACAGCGTATCCATGATTACAATATGCTGGTACAGAAAATTGAAGACAGAGGTATGACGCAGGAAGGCATGGAACAGTATCTGGATACCTTCAAACATGGTATGCCGCCTCACGGTGGACTGGGAATCGGTCTGGAACGTCTGACCATGCAGCTTATCGGTGAAGAGAATGTTCGTGAAACCTGTCTCTTCCCTCGAGATATGAACCGTCTGGAGCCGTAAACAAGTCAGAAACTTGGAAAGCTGCCTATATATTGACCGGAAACGGCAGGTTGATTCCGGGCAGAAAGAAATAAAAGCAATATAGAATGTTACAGGCAGTATATATAAGGAGAAAATCATGGCAAAGATCATAGATGATGAAACAATGGAAAATGTCTGCATCCTGGCCAAGCTTTCCCTCTCAGAAGAAGAAAAGGAAAAAGCAAAAGCTGAAATGCAGAAAATGCTTGATTATGTAGAGAAACTGGATGAACTGGATACATCGGAAGTAGAGCCTATGTCCCATATCTTCCAGGACGAGAACGTGTTCCGTGAGGATGTTGTAACAAACGGAGACAACAAAGAAGCAATGCTGGCAAATGCACCGAAAGCAAAAGAAGGACAGTATCAGGTTCCGAAAACCATAGGATAGGAGACAGGACAATGGAGTTGGAAAAATTAACAGCCCTGCAGCTTGGGGAAAAAATAAAACAGCGTCAGGTCAGCGTCCTGGATGGAGTAAAAACTGTTTTTGAACAGATTGAGAAACAGGATTCAGAAGTACACGCTTATCTTGACACATATAAAGAAGAAGCATACAAACGTGCAGAAGAAGTACAAAAAGGCATTGAGGACGGTACTTATACCAGTCCTCTTGCAGGCGTACCGATCGCGATCAAAGATAATATCTGTATTAATGGAAAGAAAACTACCTGTGCATCAAAGATTCTTGAGAATTTTGTGCCTCAGTATAATGCAGAAGTCATTGATCGTCTGGAAAAAGCCGGACTGGTCATTATCGGAAAAACAAACATGGATGAATTTGCCATGGGAAGTACAACAGAGACCTCCGCTTACGGCATCACCAGAAACCCATGGAATCTGGAACATGTACCAGGCGGTTCTTCAGGTGGTTCCTGTGCAGCAGTAGCAGCAGGAGAAACTTATCTGGCACTTGGTTCAGATACAGGCGGATCTATCCGTCAGCCAAGTTCCTACTGTGGTGTAACCGGAATTAAACCAACCTATGGAACAGTATCCCGTTACGGTCTTGTAGCTTATGCATCTTCCCTGGATCAGATCGGACCTGTAGGAAAAGATGTATCTGACTGTGCAGCTCTTCTGGAGATCATCGCAGGACATGATACAAAAGACAGCACATCCATGAAAAGAGAAGATCTTCAGTTCTCCAAAGAACTGACAGGAGATATCAAGGGGATGAAATTCGGAGTTCCTGAAGAATATCTGGCAGAGGGACTTGATCCGGAAGTAAAAGCATCTTTTATGGGTGTTCTTGATACGCTGAAAGAACTGGGAGCAGAAGTAGAATTCTTCTCTATCAAAACCATGGAATACATGATTCCGGCTTATTATATTATCGCCAGTGCGGAAGCAAGTTCCAACCTGGAACGTTTCGATGGAGTGAAGTACGGTTTCCGTGCAGCAGAATATGAAGGTCTTCACGACATGTACAAGAAGACCAGAACAGCAGGTTTCGGTGAGGAAGTAAAACGCCGTATCATGCTTGGTTCCTTCGTGTTAAGCTCCGGTTATTATGATGCATACTATCTGAAGGCACTCCGCACAAAAGCCCTGATCAAGAAAGAATTTGACCAGGCATTTGGCAAATATGATGTGCTCCTTGCACCTGCATCTCCATTTACAGCACCGAAGATCGGTGAAAGCTTAAAAGATCCCCTTGCCATGTATCTTGGAGATATCTACACAGTAGCAGTCAATCTCTGCGGTCTTCCGGGAATTACAGTTCCATGCGGAAAAGACAGCAAAGGTCTCCCAATCGGTATCCAGATGATCGGGGACTGCTTCATGGAAAAGAAAATCCTGCGTGCAGCACACGCCTATGAAACCAGCCGCGGCTCCTTTGCCGTGCCAGGAGAAGGAGGCACCAGATAATGAAACAGTACGAAACAGTCATAGGACTTGAAGTCCATGTAGAACTTGCAACAAAAACAAAAATTTTCTGCGGATGCTCCACTGAATTCGGAGGAGCACCCAATACACATACATGCCCGGTCTGCACAGGTATGCCGGGTTCCCTGCCTGTATTAAATAAGAAAGTAGTAGAGTTTGCCCTGAAAGCAGGTCTTGCAGCAAACTGCCAGATCCATCAGTACTGCAAATTTGACCGTAAGAACTATTTCTATCCGGACAACCCACAGAACTATCAGATTTCTCAGTTATATCTGCCAATCTGTCATGACGGATGGGTAGAGATTGAAACCTCTGCAGGCAAAAAGAAAATCCGCATCCATGAAATGCATATGGAAGAGGATGCAGGTAAACTGATTCATGATGAATGGGAAGACTGCTCTCTGGTAGACTATAACCGAAGCGGTGTCCCGTTGATCGAGATCGTATCCGAGCCGGATATGAGAAGCTCCGAGGAAGTAATCGCCTATCTTGAAAAACTCCGTTGTATGATGCAGTATCTGGGTGTATCAGACTGTAAGCTTCAGGAAGGTTCCATGCGTGCAGACGTTAACCTTTCTGTCCGTGAAGTGGGAGCAGAAGAATTCGGTACCAGAACAGAGATGAAGAACCTGAACTCTTTCAAAGCCATTGCCAGAGCAATCGAAGGCGAAAGAGAGCGTCAGATTGAACTGATCGAAGAAGGCAAAGCAGTTACACAGGAAACACGCCGTTGGGATGACAACAAAGAATATTCCTATGCAATGCGTTCCAAAGAGGATGCCAAAGACTACAGGTATTTCCCAGATCCTGACCTGCCTCCAATCCATATCTCTGATGCATGGATTGAAAAGATCAAAGCAGAACAGCCGGAGCTTCGCGAAGTGAAACAGGCCCGTTATCAGGAAGAGTACGGACTTCCGGCATACGATGCGGGAATCCTTACAGAATCCCGCCATCTTGCAGGTCTTTTTGAAGAAACAGCAGCAATCTACGGAAATGCAAAGAAGACAGCAAACTGGTTTATGGGTGAGGTACTCCGTCTGACGAAAGATAAAGCTATGGATCCGGAACAGGTATCTTTCTCACCGAAACACCTTGCAGATCTTCTTACAATGGTAGAGAAAGCAGAAGTCAGCCCGCAGAATGCGAAGAAAGTCTTTGAGAAAGTCTTCGACGAAGACATTGACCCGGTATCCTATATCGAAGAACACGGTCTGAAGATCGTAGAAGACACCGGACTTCTGGAAGAAACCATCAACAGGATCCTGGATGCTAACCCAGGACCACTTTCAGAACTTCTGGGAGGTAAAGATAAAGTCATGGGCTTCTTTGTAGGTCAGATCATGAAAGAGATGAAAGGCAAGGCAAATCCTGCAAGCGTCCGCGAGACACTAATGAAAGAAGTAGAGAAGCGCAAATAAAATAAATCACCCCGGACATTATGCCCGGGGTAAAAAATGTTACTGTTCACTCTGTTCACAGCAACACGTTTCGCGATGCAAAAAATATGAATCTCCTTGTACAAAGCACAAGGAGTATCGTTTGCTTCGCAAACTTAATTTATGCTAATCGCATAAATTTGCGCAGTATGTCTCGGGTTTTCTGTGACCTTCGCTCACAAAAAACACCTCGCGGGATATTACCAGTGAACAGTAATGTTAATATTAAAAATTATTCTCAGAAAATACTTTGAGACTTTACATTGTTAAATAATTAAGTATAATATAACTCGAACAAAATATATTTGCAAAGAAGACACAAATAGAAATGGAAAGGCAAAGCAGCAGCCTGCTGTAGACAGGTATATAAAAACTGCGAAACATGCCAGGGAGGAAATCAAACATGGTAACAGTAAACCACAACTATCTGAAATTACCGGGAAGCTATCTGTTTTCCACAATTGGAAAAAAAGTAAAAGCATATAAAGAAGCCAACCCACAGGCAAACGTGATCTCACTGGGAATCGGTGATGTAACCCAGCCTCTGGCTCCGGCAATCATTGAGGCACTTCATAAATCTGTAGATGAAATGGGTGATGCAGCTACTTTTCATGGTTATGCACCAGATCTTGGTTATGAATTCTTAAGATCTGCTATTGCAAAGAACGACTACAAAGACAGAGGCTGTGACATTGAAGCAGATGAAATCTTTGTCTCTGACGGTGCAAAGAGCGATTCAGGAAATATTCAGGAAATATTCGGACTGGATAACAAGATTGCAGTGTGCGACCCTGTATACCCAGTATATGTAGATACAAACGTAATGGCAGGCCGTACAGGAGAATACAACAAAGAACGTGGCAACTTTGATAACGTAATCTATATGCCATGTACAGCATCCAACGGCTTCCTTCCGGAATTCCCGGAAGAAGTACCGGATCTTATCTACCTTTGCTTCCCGAATAACCCAACCGGTGGTGCCATCACCAAACCGCAGCTTCAGGAATGGGTAGACTATGCAAATAAAAACGGTTCTGTAATTATCTATGATGCAGCATATGAAGCATACATTTCTGAAGAAGATGTACCGCACAGCATCTATGAGTGCGAAGGAGCAAGAACCTGCGCCATCGAACTGCGCAGCTTCTCCAAAAATGCAGGTTTCACAGGTGTCCGCCTCGGCTTTACAGTTGTACCAAAGGATCTGGTCCGTGACGGCGTAGATCTCCACAGTCTCTGGGCAAGACGTCATGGCACTAAATTCAACGGTGCTCCATACATCGTACAGCGTGCAGGAGAGGCTGTATACTCTCCAGAAGGAAAAGCACAGCTGAAAGAACAGGTAGGCTACTATATGAGCAACGCCAAAGCCATCTACGAAGGTCTGGCATCAGCAGGCTATTCCGTATCCGGTGGCGTAAACGCTCCATATATCTGGCTGAAAACACCTGATAAGATGACTTCCTGGGAGTTCTTTGACTATCTCCTTGAAAAAGCCAACATCGTAGGAACTCCGGGCTCAGGATTCGGTGCTCATGGTGAGGGATTCTTCCGTCTCACTGCGTTTGGAACACATGAGAATACACTGGAAGCAATTGAACGAATTAAGAATCTGTAAGCAGCTTCCTGATAGGGACGAGTGGGATTATAATTTCGCAAAATTTAACCGAATCAAGTAAGTTCCCTGTGGAGCAGTTATTCGGTGTAGAGCTGCGTAGCGAAGCGGATGATTTTATCCACTTGACTATGAAAATGAAAAACGGCAGGACGAAAATCCTTGAAAATCAAGGGTTTCGGACCTGTCGTTTCTATTTTATAAAAATATATATGGAATTTGATTACTATTTAAGTATTAATGTTGTTTTCTGAGATAATCTGTCGAATTTGTTCCTTTGCAACTGCCATAAAAAATACTCCTTTTCGATAAGAATTGTCATATCTGAATTCTTACCAAAAAGGAGTTATTTTTTAACAAAAACACAAACTATTTTACACTACCTGATATCCAGTACCAGCGTTATTGATTCCACAGGGGCTTGGGGGTGTAGCCACCAAATATTATTTGTTTTCGTTTTCGAAGCCATGCCGAGTTCTTTCTGAGTGAGATGATTTTTCTGTCTTAACATCAGCTGGAACGTAGCTGATAATGTAGTGGTGACTTTTGATATCTTCACGTTTCTCATTTTTGTAAAAATGAGCATTTGTCAGTTCGCATTCCTTGTCAAAAGACACCGGATCACAGTTCAGTCCATCCATATAAAACTCTTTTCGCAGGATGCTTCGTCTGGATTCATCTACAATCTCCGTCATACTAAAAATATCTCCATCATTTCAAAAGAGAATGACGGAGATATTTCGCCTTATTTATTCTTGTAGTAACCAATCGGCTATATCGTGAATTTGGATTCCTTCATAGCTATATTGGGGATGTTTGGTTCTGGCAATAATCATTTTCGGATAAGCATCTCGAATCTGAAGCAGAGGAGAGCGTTCTCTCTCAAATGTTTCCTGCCCGGAAATGTTGTCGCTGACCTGAATATAAAAC
>OGPM01000784.1_pt1 | contig 30398 bp, 29 predicted proteins | sample 1552961 | NCBI WGS metagenome assembly OGPM01 (sample SAMEA2580304, study PRJEB22360) | human gut metagenome | biome: human gut; feature: human-associated habitat; material: faeces | place: Denmark | collected 2008/2010
GTTGCTCCGATCGGCGGCGGTTACTATCCGTGGCAGTTCGATAACGAAGTGGGAAAGGGTCAGGACGGATATGCCGGATGTTTCGGCGTTGCGTTTGACAAATTTCAACTATACTAAAAACATTCCCCGGAGGATCAGCTCCGGGGTGAAATATTGCATCATCTTTGTTGTTTTTTTTTGTGTTGCATTTCGTGTTGCATAGTTCTACAAAATGTTGTAAAACTGAATAAAACAATATACAAAGCATAGGTAAGGGACACTGAAAAAACCTTATAAAATGGGCATTTGTATAGCCTGTTACTCAAATAGATATCACACTATACAATATCGAATCGGGTTCGATTCCTGTCATCCGCATTATAAAACGGCAGAATGCGCTAAAACAGTGCGTTTTCTGCCGTTTCTTTTTGTCTTTGATACTAAAATGATACTATTTCAATAATTATCTGATGAGTAGAGTTTTTCTAATTTGTCTGCAACTTCACTTTGTTTTGATGGAAACAAGTGGGAATATATGTCAAGTGTAGTCGATACATTCTCATGTCCGAGTCGCTCCGATACCAGTAACGCAGAAAATCCGAGCTCGATCAATAGTGAGGCGTGAGAGTGCCGGAGATCGTGCAGCCGGATATGATGCAGTCCGGCAAGAGTTTCGTGTTTTTTCATGTGTTGCAAGTATGGATTTTTAGAAGAAGTAAAAAGCAATGTGTCTGATGTTGCTCCATAGATGCGTTTCATGTGTCGATCGAGACACTTACATAAAAAGCTGGGGATTGTGATTGTACGATTCCCTTTTTCTGTTTTGGGTGGTGTTATAACCGTTTTGCCGTCTATTTTATGATATGTTTTATTTATGCTGATCGTTCCGGCTTTCAAATCTACATCTGCAAAGGTCAGAGCCATGAGCTCTCCGATTCTCATACCAGTGTAGTACAAGACAAGGAAAGCCGTGTAAAATGGATCTGACTTGTCAAACGTATCGATAAACTGGTTAAATTCTTCCCGAGTCCAAAACTGGACACTCTTCACTTTCTTCCCGATATTATCCCCCGCGATCCGGCAGGGATTCCTTGCAAGTCCGTAATATTTTACGGCAAAATTAAACACCGCAGAGCATTCCATCACGATATTATGCAGATAGGACGGCGACAGCGGCTTTCCATTTGCTCCTGTGGCTGTCTTTAGTTCTGCTTGCCATTTCCTTATATCAGCGGCAGTGATACCGTTGAGCGGCTTATCTTTAAAATAAGGGATCACCCACGCTTCAAGGCGACCTTTTTCACTCTTATAAGAACTCAGCTTTGCATGGGCTTTCTTGTCATCGAGAAACAGCTCGCACATAGCGGAAAAACTCATGTCAGGGCTTCCTTGCTGTTGTTCCAGAAACTGTCTTTCCCAGTCTTTCGCATCACGCTGCAGCTTGAACCCTCGCTTTAGTTTCTGCTTTTTGTTCCCCTGCCAGTCCGTATAGTAGAATTTGCAGTACCATGTTCCTGTTTTTTCGTCTTTGTATGTTGGCATATATGATCTTCCTTTCATTTTCTGCCTGCCAGCGTGTGAAAATGATCGAAGATTTTGCACCGGTGTAAAAGACTGGGGGATCTTAATGCTCAAAAATGAGCAAAACTCATTTACCGGCGTACTTTAAGGTACAGTGGTTCTGATTCGGATGTTATTTCCTTGGCCTGAAATCTTTTTTATTCTTCTCTTTTAATTCTTCTAGCTTAAAGCGCAGAAAAGAGTCGGTCTCTTTGTCCAATGAGAGTAAGTCATCATATGATATTTCGAGAGACCCATCGGGAAATTCTATCCATATATATCCCTCGGATTCATCACCGTTTATTTCATATCCTAAGTTTTGAATTTTCCAAGTCATAGCGTCTACTGTTGAAAAATGCATTTCTCCGATACCAACCAAATCAGGTAAATCGACGCTCAATATATCGCATATCTTAGAAATAATTTCGGAGGGGGGTTCTCGGTAGTTGTTTTCATAGTTTGAGTATGTTGAGTAGGACAGCCCTAACTTATCAGCCATTTCACGCTGTGACATACCGCTTTCTTTTCTGTACGCTTTAATTCTTGAGCCTATTTTAATCAGTTCATTTATTCCCATTTTTTTTAATACCTCCTCGGATAAAACGATACCACAAAATACACGAAAATGCAAATGAAACTAAAAAAGTGCATTGACGTACACGAAAATGTGTAGTATTATGAAAATACACGAAAACGTGTATTTTATGGAAAGAGGTGAAAGAGAATGAAACTTGACAAAAAGAAACTGGAGCTTACTTTGGCGAGATCTAAAATGACGGTTCAAAGTGTTGCGGAAAAAGCGGGCGTGTCTAAAAACACTATTGCGGGTGTGTTTGCAAGATGCAGTTGTAAGCCTATGACCGCCGGGATCATTGCCGAAGCACTCGGCGTGGATGTAACTGAAATTATGAAAACAGAGGATTAAAAAATACGCCTGCCAGCGTGTGAAAATGATTGAAAGGAGTTGATCAGATGAGTAAACAAGTATACACGGCGAAAGATATTTCCGAGATCCTCGGAGTGTCGGAGAGTAAAAGTTATCAGTTTATTAGACAGATGAATGAAGAACTTGCAGAAAAAGGCTTCATCGTATGCCGTGGGCGTGTCCCGGTAGCGTATTTCAATGAAAGATTCTACGGAGGTACACAGACAGTATGAAGCATAACAAAGAATTGAGCATAACTATCGGGGGAAGCAGAAAGGAGACGAACTGGAAACCGCAGCGGATCATGTGGCAAGAGTTTGTTGAGCGTCTGCGTACGCCGGTGGAATCGGAAGAAACACAGGAAGAGTATAACCGGCTTACAAAAGCGCAGCAGGACGATCTAAAAGACGTGGGCGGATTCGTGGGCGGTCTGCTCAATGGCTCACGAAGAAAGAGCGGCAGCGTAAAGAGCAGATGCCTTATAACTCTGGATATGGACAACATACCCGCAGGCAGCACGGAGGACGTGTTAAAGCGGGTAAATGGTTTAGAGTGTGCGTTTGTCGTATACAGTACAAGAAAACACGAGGGAGCGGCTCCAAGGCTGCGTGTAATATTTCCAACGGACCGGGAACTTGTGCCGGATGAGTATGAGCCAATAGCGAGGAAAATAGCGTCTCTGATCGGGATCGATCAATTCGACCCTACTACATTCCAGTGTGAAAGGTTTATGTATTGGCCGAGCTGCTGCCACGGATCGGAATATGTTTTTCAATGTGGTGATAAGCCTTTTCTTTCCGCGGATGGTGTGCTTTCGATGTACCAAGATTGGCGGGACATAAAAGAATGGGCAGAGATCCCCGGTATTGAAAAGCGGATAGAAAGAAACCTGAAACGGCAGCAGGATCCAACGGAAAAAAACGGGATCATAGGGGCGTTTTGCCGTGTATATGATGTACCAGCTGTGATCGGAAAGTATCTGCCGGATATTTATGAACCATGTGAGGGCGGTCGGTACACATATGCCGCCGGTTCTACGTCAGCGGGGGCGGTACTTTATGAAAATGGGAAATTTCTATACAGCAATCATGCCACGGATCCGGCATCCGGAAAGCTGTTAAACGCGTTCGACCTTGTGAGGGTACATAAATTCGTGTACCTGGACGAGGAAGCAAAGCCAGACACACCAAGCACGAAGCTGCCTAGTTATTCCAGTATGCGCGAGTTTGCGTTTGATGATCCGCTTGTGAAAAAGGAATATTTGAAAAATACATTTCCCGAATCCGGTGGATCCGGTACAGGTTGGCTGGATGCTCTGGAACTGGACTCGAAAGGGAACCCGGCGAAGACTGCAAAAAACATCATGTTGATATTGGAGAATGACCCACGATTAAAAGGCTGCTTTCAGAAAGATGTATTCGCAAGGCAGACATATGTATTAAGGCAAACACCTTGGAAACAAGAGAAAAGTAAACGAGAGCTTGCAGATGAGGATCTGGCAGGGCTTAGGATATTCCTTGAATCAGAGTATCACATAACCGGAGCGTATAAGATACAGGACGCCTTTGACTCGTTCATAGATCAGGGGGCTATACACAGCGTAAGAGAGTATATAAAAGGGTTGAAGTGGGACGGGGTAAAGCGTATCGATACTGCATTCATAGATTTTCTGGGAGCAGATGATACGCCATATATACGGAAATCTGCTAGAAAGATATTCTGTGCCGGAATTGCCCGGATATTCACCCCCGGCATCAAATTCGACTATCTGCCGGCGCTGATCGGCGCGCAGGGAATCGGGAAGAGTACCTTTATACGCATTATGGGAAAGGACTGGTACAGCGAAAGCCTTAAAGTTTCAGACATGAAAGATAAGACGGCAGCGGAGAAACTGCTCGGATCGTGGGTGATAGAGATCTCGGAAATGGATGGAATGAATACCACAAAAGCCGATACCTTGAAATCATTCCTATCTGCACAACAGGACAAGTACCGGCCTGCATACGGCAGGGAAACAGTAACAAATAAACGACAGTGTATCATAATCGGAACATCAAACGAAAGGGAATTTTTAAAGGACGATACCGGGAACCGGCGTTTCTGGCCAATAGATGTAGGCAAGAACGCTCCGACGAAAAACGTCTTCACAGAATTGCCGGAAGTGATCGACCAGATGTGGGCGGAAGCCTATATGCTGTGGATTTTGGGCGAACCATTGTACCCAGATGCGGAAATGGCGGAAGAAGCAGAACGCGAACAGGAAGCACACAGGCATGAAGACCCACGGAAAGGAATCATAGAAGAATTTCTCAAGCAGCCGGTTCCGGTTGACTGGTATTCTATGAGCAGTATAACACGCCTGTCTTATTTGAGCAATCCGAAAATCTATACCGGTGAGACTATGCTAAGGGATAAAATCTGCGCTCTGGAAATCTGGGTTGAGTGCTTCCACAGAGCAAAGGCTGACATGACGCAGAGAGAGTCACGACAGATTAATAGTATCTTATCAGAGATTTTAAAAGACAAGCCCGTGTGGATGCGGAACAACTTGCGATTCGGGGCAGATTATGGACGACAGAGGGGATACTCAAAATGTTCCATGTAAAAACATAAATGTTCCAAAGTGTTCCAAAGAATGTTCCAACTAAAACCCAGTAAATATGAGGGGGATAAGCATTTTTATACTACTCGGAACAATGGAACACTTATATTAAAGAGTATATTGAGATAAGGGGATTATGACGTACAAGGAGTATAGCCGTACATCATAGAACATCATAAACGCCTTAATCCAATGTACTATATAAAAACAGGGTATAAAGTGTACAACTGTTCACAATCAGAAAAGAGGTGAAGAGATGGCAGAGGAAAAAACAATAACAGAACTTGTCAATGATCTTTATGAGATCGATAACCGGATATATACAAACAAGATGCGGCTGAAAAGCATTGAATCAAATTTTGAAAGGGTTGCCCCCTATTCCGCAGAGTTCGAGTGTTTGATGAATAACGCTTTGCAGATCAAAGACGAGCTTGAGGGAAAACTAGGGCTCTATGCTGAAAAGTTTTTGCTTGAATACAAAATAAAAAGACTGAGCGGTAACGCGGAAGAATGAGAATTGAACAGTTGAAGCGGATCGCCGGGAGCGTAGACGCGGGAGTATAAAGAAATAAACCCCATAGGGAGCGGCAACTCTCTACAGGGCAGCACAGCCGGAGCCATGCGGTAAAACACCAATTACATAATAGCATGGATCTTTCGGGGAAAGGAAGAGGAAAATGAGAATTAAACTATTGAACACAGAGCACGGTATCGGGGTATGTAATACAGAAGGTGTGCCTGCAGGGGTGGCAAAGCACAGGCCTGCGGCGGAGGTGGCGTTCTTTTACTTTCATCAGAGAGATTGGATCGTCCTGAATGAAGATAATCAGAACTTTGAACTGTATAAAATGGTCGTTGAGAACTATGAGGATTTTTCGGACATGGCTAAGAAAGAATTTGCGGAGGGATGTAAAAGAGATTTCCCCAAAGTAGCCCAGGCTCTTAAGGTTTTGGATTACGTCAACCGTATTAGGCGGAATCTGTACCGGCATACGAAAGAGCGTGCAGCGTAATAAAGTCCATTCCCTCCCTGGGGAGCTGCGCCAACAGCAGAACCGGGGCGGCAGAGGTGCTACAAACGATACGAGAACGGCGCTCCGGCGTGCTGCAATACTGCCGGAGCAAATTAAAAGAATATAAAAGCTATCCTTGCCACTGAGACGCGGCAACGTCAGACGTGGCACGATAGAGGAAGGGAAAAGAGCATGAGCGTAAAGATTAAGGTGTCTTATACAGACGAGCAGGAGCTGGGCAGAATTGTCCGACTTTTGTCTACGGAAGTGAAGAGTTGGAAAAAGCAACCGGCAAAGGGGAAATATAAGAGGGCGTACGGTGAGGGGCATAATGAGCCTAAGAAAACCTAACAAAACCTAACATGTGTTGCGTAATGCGAGTGGTAACGCTGTACACTAAGAAATGCTAAGATTTTACGCGGGACGGGTGTTATGGCGTTACTAAAAAAGAGGTTGCCTTGAATGTGGTATGTGATGTATAATAGATATATCAATACTGAAGTACTGCACCGGAAACATCTTCTCGTCGGTGTAAGCCTAAAGGGCGTGGGAATGACTTATAGACAGAAATGTCTAAGAGTTGTTTTCTGCGTCCTTTTTTTTCGGTATTGTTTAACCATTCCATTTTACTACAGAAAACTACAGACTTGGGACGTGCGGCACACGATAAAATGTGAATTCGTCGGGAGACGTAAAAACGAAAGGAGTAATACCTTATGAGTGATGATATTATCGGTCAGGGCGCGAATAGCGTAGACGGTGCGGGAGCTGCCAGCACAGGAGAACAGGCAGGATCTCGGGAAGATCAGGAAAAGAAGTACACGGACGCCGATGTTGATCGGATCGTAGCGAAGAAGATCGCCGCCGAGAGAAGCAAAGCAGCAAAACAGCAGAATGAAGAACTTGAGCAAAGAGAAAGGAACGTAGCGCGGCGAGAGTTGAGCTTAAAGGCAAGCGAAAGACTTTCAGAAAGTGGTTTTCCTAAAGAGTTATCAGAATTGATGAATTTTAGCAACGAAGAAGCGTTCGAGGAAAGTTACGAGAAAGTCACGAAAGTATTCCGAGATACGTCAAAGCCGATATTATCCGGCAGAAATCCGGCAAACCCGGACGTCGATTCTTTTGGTTTTGATCCAGTGAGAGAGGCGTTCAAGCCGCCAATACGTTAAAAGGTGTATAAATGGCGATTAATTTGACAGAAAAATTTACAGAGCATGTGGATGAAATGTTCACAACAGAGAGCAAAAAGGCACTTGTTACAAACCGAGACTATAACTGGACGGGAGCGCATACAATCAAAGTTCATAAGGTGAATACAGTAGGTATGAACGATTATGACCGTTTAGGAACGGGTGAGAACTCGTCAAGATATGGGGCGCTGGGATCAGTGGAGAACACACTGGAAGAGTTTACATTAAGGAAAGATCGATCTTTCACATTCGCTATTGACAAACTGGACAAAGACGAAACGGGCGGCGTGCTTTCAGGAGCTTCAGCGTTGGCCAGACAACAGCGTGAAATCATCATCCCCGAAGTTGACGCGTATACCTATGACGTTATGTGTACCGGAGCTGGTACAAAAGTAACAGATGTTACGTTGAGCAATGAGAATATCTATGATGAGATCATAAAGGGAACGGAAGCTTTGGATGATGCAGAAGTGCCCGATGTTGGGCGAGTGCTTACAGTCACGCCGGGAGTATACCGCATGATGAAGAAGTGCCCGGATATTGCACTTGACTGTGACATCAGCGCGGAGCAGAAATTGAGCGGAGTTATTGCCTTGCTTGACGGTATGGAAGTGGTAAAAATCCCAAAAAACCGAATGCCAGAAAATTTCGGTTTTATGATCGCCCATCCAGTTGCAACTGTAGCGCCAACGAAGCTTGAGGAATACAAAGTCCATCAAGATCCGCCGGGAATCAGCGGCGAATTGATTGAGGGGCGTATCGTATATGATGCGTTTGTCTTGGATAACAAGAAAAAGGCGATCTACTACATGGAGAATAAAGCTTCATAGTTTTTTCTTCTCAAAAAATAAAAAGGCACTCCGGGCGCACAATGCGTTCGGGGTGTTTTTTGGTAAAGGCGGTGTGGACATGGAAGAGAACAGCAAAACAAACGAAACGCTTGTGAACCTGATTCGATCGGGCACGGATCGGGCGGAAAATCTTCTGCAGCTTTGGAAACAGAACAAAGCTTTTATAGCAACACTTGCCCGGAAATATTCCGGCGGGGCAGAGATGGAGGACTTGGAGCAAGAGGGATTTATAGGCCTGTGTGAAGCGATTCCACACTATGACGAGGGGCGCGGGATGTCATTTATTGGTTATGCAGCGTTTTACATACAGAAGCGTTTGCGGGTATGTGTGGAGAATAACCGCCCGGTGAAGTTGTCACGATCGGCAGCAGATGAAGCGCTACAATACAAGAAACTTGTCCGAGAATACACGACGTATTACGGCTGTCTCCCTTCTGATCGCGAGCTGTGCGCGTTTTTACATGTTGATCAAGATAAACTAGCCTTGATAAAAAAAGCAACGGAAACGGGGCATATCAGAAGCTTGAGCGAGGAGCTGCCGGGGATGGATGGAGATATCTGTCTAGGTGATACCATTGCAGCAGACGAGGACTTAGAGCGGGATGCGATCCGGCGTATAGATCACGAGTGTATGAAGCGTGAACTGTGGCTTGCCGTGGATCAGCTCCCGGATAGGTTACCTGCTGCCATTCGTTTAAGATATGAGAGCGGGTTGACTTATAAGGAAATGGGGGAACGCTTGGGCGTCGATATGAATCAGGCGCGGAGTTTGGAGCAAAAAGCTTTTAAGAAGTTGCGCATACCGTCCAGAGCGAAGAGATTTAGAACGTATCACGAGGAATACCTGAGCGCGTCACAGATTCATCATGTAGGTGTACGGCGGTTCAATGAGACATGGACGAGTGAAGTTGAAAGAGATGCTATTAGATGGACGGAAAAAGAAAGGGGGTGTTAAAATGAATAGAGGAAGGAAAGACGGCAATGAGATGAAGAATCATGAAGGGTATTACGATCCGACAGCGGGAAAGGCGATCAGGCGGGCGGCTCGTCATAAAAGAAGAAAAGGCATAAAATTGAGCCGGTTGACCTATCAGCTCCGGGAAGTTCAGGGCTTTCCGGTGATACTGAAATGATACTTAAAATGTGTACATAGCGCAGAAATGTGATATATTATGCAAATTTTTAAGTGTAAACACAGCGAAAAGCCGGACATATAATAGATAAAAACAGATGTACTAACTCCTGTCATCCGCAGTACAAAAGCCTGGTTTTACTGGGCTTTTTTGGAGGAGATGGCTGCACCCCATCTGCTCCGGGCAAGATAAATAATCTAGTTACAAAGAGTAGTCGTTATCTTTACCAGAGACAGGGCGGCTACTTTTTATTTTTCATATTAAGGATGGAGACAATCAAGCCATAAATTACCGTTAAAGAGTGTATCTTGCAATCATATCAACCGTTAACGATAGAGGAAGGCGGTTTTGGAGGCACTTGGAGTTGAGTGTACTCTGGAGTCGGCTTTAAATATGGCGATGATTAAGGAGGGACTTGCTCAGAAGACTGCATTTGAGGAAGCTTATTACGGACTGAATGGTACGGTGTTTGTCGATATAGAAAATGCTAACATTAGAACGGCATTTCATAAAGAACAGATTGATGAATATGTGAAAAAAATGAGGGAGGTGTTAAAGAATCATGAAAAAGGTTGATTGTCCATTGATGGACGAATGTGTTGATGATGCAATATGCTTCGATATCCACATGGTTGTTGAAGGGTGTGCACCTAAATTCACAGCGCCGAAAAAAGCAGTTCAGACACCGGATTTTAGGAAAATATGTATGAATTGTCCGAATCACAGAGACGATTAAAAGCCACAGGTCGAAAAGGTCTGTGGTATTTTTATACCCATTTTTAAGAAAGGAGGGGAAAGTGTATGAAGATACCTGAAAAAATAAAAGTACTTTATAAGGAGTATATCGTGGAAGAAACCGCAAACCTACACGATGAAGCCGGAGATCTGTACGGACAGATTCAATTTATAGCATTGGGCTGAAAGAAAATCATCCGCACTACAAAAGCCGTAACCTTTGAGTAATCAGAGGTCACGGCTTTTTTGTTACGGTAATGAGCCAAAATCCGGATTTATCCGAGATCTTGACGGATAAGATGTTTTATCCGAGTTTTCGTTTTTTGTGCATTATATAAAGCAATCCTATGATGCTGCACATTGTGGCAAGAGGAAGCAAAAGAGGTGTGCTGTCTCCTGTTTTTACACTGGTATCCGCATGTGAAGTGTTTGTATTTCCCTGATTTCCGCTATTGGGATTTTGTGGGTTTTGCGGCTCGAGTGGTTCTTGTGGGTCTTTATTTCCGCCCTCATCAGGATCATCTTTGTATGCGAATTCAAATGTATTTAATTGATTCAGTATATCGGATACTTCCGCAGGCGTTGCGTTTGGATCGGTTAAGATCGCATTTGCAAGCTCTCGAAGTCTGGTGAAATCATTCCAGGAAGCATCTGTTGCGTTGCCTTGAGTCATATCTTTTATTTTGTTATATTTTTCCTGAAGCAAAGTTTTATCTGCGCGTAGATCCTTCATACGCTGTATTAAAACGGCGGTTTTTTCATCGACTTCTTTTTGGGTATATGTGCCGTTTAATAAAGCTTCTGCCTCTAAAATGCTTTGTGTTAATGCTTCAAAACTTTCTTCCGTATATCCTTCCCGGGAAATGGATTTTGCGGCTTTTAACGCGTCGTTTAATGCGGACGTATCAACTTTTATCTCCTGAAGACTATTTCTTGCATTCCGAACTTCATTTGCCTTATCATTCATTTCGGAAGTACACGTTTCTTCATCCTTTTTGTTTAGGAGTTCTCTGGCGCTGTTGACTGCCTTTTGTAATTTGTTCCAGCTTTCTTCTGTGTATTTGTCTTTATTCAGCCCGTCGCAGATCGTCAGTTCTTCTTCCAATTGGCTTCGGTCTACGATTTCTTTCTTTTCTGTACGGATCTTCAGTGTTCCGACTTCGACCCATCCTCTTTTTTCCGGTGATCCGTTTGGACTTTTTCCGACACGTTCAAATTGAATTGTGTAGCTGCCCTCCGGAAAGTCTTTCTGTATCAGTTCGGCGCCCTCTATGCGTTTTTCGGCATATGTATCAATTTCTTCTCGGCAGATCTGTTTCTCGTTTTGATCTAGGATCGTCACCCGGATAACGCCGTGATCATCTCCTTTGACCGTGGAAACTTGTATCGAATTTCCGTTGAATTTATAAGTCAGAGGCCCCGCATCATCTGCTTCTGTTGCTTTGAAATCTCCTGCCTGGATCCACTTTCCGGAACCTTGCAGATCTCCTGCCGGGATGGATGTTTCGGAAAAACCGCCTTGTTCGAGACTGTTTAATGCTGCCTGTAGTTTTTCTGTCATTTGATCGACGGCTGGTTGTTTTACGTTTTCGTCATCGGCTGTTTTCTTAGCGTCTGAGAGAACTTTTTTCAGTTGGTATAAAGAATCGTTTGTATAGTCTCCGTTTAGTTCCTGTTCTGCTTTTGTGATCAGCGAGTTTAATTTTGACTTATCTGTCGTTCCGAATCCGAGACGGTGATATCTGTCAGATAAAAATTCGGTACGGGAATCAATAATATCCTGCGATGCTTTCAGTTGTTCTTTCCCGTCTGAAATACTTTCTTCAAACGCGGTTTTTAATGTTTGCGGCGCGTTTACATAATGGTCGGCAGTTCTGTCGGCTTCTTCTGCCGAACGTATCATTTTTTCTAATTCTGACGTATCTCCGGCGCCGTCTGCCTGTACGCCTGTGTAAAGAGGCGCTATTTCATATAGAGACGGTTCGCCTAAGAATCCCGGTTTTAATATTACCTTTACGGATTCTGTCGTTGTTTCGGGAAATTCGGCGAAGTAATAAGCGTGATACCCGCCGCTTCCGCCGTCGATATCGCCGACTTTGTCGTCGATATTTCCCATTTTTGTTCCTTCATACACAGTTCGATATGTTCCGTCAGAAAGCGCCTGAATTTCAAAAGCGCCGATTCCGTTATTTTTGGATACGAACAGATCGAAATTCATTTGATCGAGCGTTTCTTTTTCGGAGAAATTCAATGTGATTTCCAACGGTTTAGAAGCGTCTACGTTTTTGGATGCCCACCGTGTCGAAGTGTTTTGATCGATCATACCGGCTTTTACATAGTTATTGCCCCAGTCCTCTGTATGAGATACGGTTACGTCTTGGATCTTTATGCTTTTTGCTATGTATTTCTTTGTGTATACAGGGCTGACTCTCTGTTCGTTATAAAACAGCGCCGCTCTGACAACGGTATTTTCTTTATTGTCTAATTGCAGAGGGTGTTCATACCGGTCAGATGTATGTCTCGGAATACTTCCGTCTGTTGTATAACGGATCTCAAAGTCTTTGGCGTCTGAACTCTTACTCAAAGTAAGTGTCCGGTCGTTTCCTGTGATGACACCGGAATCTTTGCTGAATGAAATGATCCGGTTTGCCATCGGTTTTTCTAATTGTGCGCTAAGATCTGTAAATTGGTTCTCGGCGTTTTGATAATCCTCTAAATCTCCGGTGTTTTCCAACAGAGTCTTGCGCAGTTTGCGAAGCTGATTGTAAAGCGTGTCGATCTGTGAATAGGTTAAGTTATCTTTGTCGGTCAGATAATATATGTTTTCTGCCTTATTCAGATAGGAGCGATATAACTGATCCATTAGTTTGACTTTTGTCAGAACTGTACCTAATTCTTTTGAAGAAAGATCGATTGCTGTCTGCAGTTCGTTTTTGGCATTGATGAGATCAGGGTGAAGCTGATTTAAAAATGTAGACGCCTGCTCTTTTAGTTCGTTTATATTTGTTTCGGATATATCGATCGTATATGTCTTGCCGACGTCTGCCTCAAAGGAAATACGATCTTTATCGGTATCTTTTGTCACCTGAACTTCTTTGCCGTCTTCGTAGATCTTTGCAGAAGTAATATTTTTATATGATCCTGTGAAAACAGCGCTGTCTTTATTGCCGTCATAACGTACGGTAAAGGCTTCCGCAATGCCGTTCGCCCATTTTTCGCCGATCGTGAAGTTACCTCTGGCCTTTAGACCTCTGACCTCTCCTTTTTCCCATGCGTCTGGAATTGCGGGGAGGAATTGTGTGTAGCCTGACTGCGATTGAACAAGCATTTCTGCTACGCCGGAAGTAAGACCGAAATTGCCGTCGATCTGCCATACCGGAGTTCCGTTCATCATTGTGTCTCCTCCGCCGGATCCGTGAGAATCGAAGAGATTATGCTGGAGACCGGAAGAATTTCCTCCGATCAGATTGTTCAAAAGCTTATATGCCTTTTCTCCGTTTTCGGCTCTCGCCCAGAGATTGATCTTGTTTGCTTTCGACCAGCCTGTAGAATATTCTCCTCGTTCGGTCAATGATTGAATAGCGGCGTTCATGTAAGTCGGATTCTCTTTGTTGATCAATGTTCCGGGAAAGAGTCCGACCAGATGGGAGGCGTGTCTTTGCTCTCCGTTATGTCCGATATTCCATCCGCTGTTAGGTACTGCGATCTCTGCCAGATCTCCTGCTTTTGCATAAGATTTGTTATGTCCGGTTTCCTGACCTACACGGGTTTCTTCGTACCATTCTTTAATTCCGTTTGTAGCGTTGATTTCAATCGGATCAAGTTTTTGCATCTTTTCTTCCCAAGATTGCAGAACAGCTTCATCTTCTCCGACGATTTTGCCTGCCTGGATACATTCGTTATATAATTCCCATATAAGAGATTGGTCGTAAGTTGTTCCGATTGCGGTCGGTCCTTGTTCCTCTGAAAAACTAGGCGCTGCTACAAGTCTGTTTTCACCGTGATAAGGCGAAGTTTCGTCGTTGATTTTCTGGTATTCTGACGTCCAGAGATAAGAGTCCCAAAATTGTGCCGCCTCTTTCATGATCGGATAAATAGTATTTTTTAAATATGCTTCATCCTGCGTAAACTCGTAATGCCACCAAAGGTTTTGGACAGCCCATGCCGCTCCTGTCGGATTCCAGCCGTATTCCTGCGCGTTAGTAGGAGCGGTCATGCCGAAAGGATTGTTTTCCGTATGTACGGTAAATCCGGTGTGGTTATCGACAGCCCCTTTAATACCGTGAACTCTTTCTGCCGTCAGGCGTCCCGGTTCTCTTAATTTATCCATGTAATCTACAAAAGTTGTTCCGCATTCGGCAAGGTTCGTTGAATATACCGGCCAATAGTTCATCTGTACATTGACGTTAAAATGATAATCTCCCGTCCACGCGGAAGGACCTACTGTCCATAAGCCGACAAGGTTGCTTGGGAGCGTACCTCTGGAACCGGCTATTGTCAGATAACGTCCGTATTGGAATGCAAGAGTTTCCAGGTAGTGCGAGTAGCTGCCGTTTCGATATTCGTCTATCAACTGATCTGTCGGAACGGATGTCTGAAACTCTCCTAAGTCTAAACTTACTCTGTCGAAAAGACTTTGGTGGTCTTCTATATGCGTCTGCTTTAATTCATCGTAAGATTTTTTCGAGCTGTCATTGATCCGGGTGTCGATAACATTCGACAGATTTTTCTCTTTGTCCCGGTAAGTAGGATAATCGTTTTTGTAATCTGTCTCGGCAGCCATTATGATTGTGACCTGATCTGCATTTTTAATCCGGTAAACCTGATTTTTTTCATCTGCCGTTATCTCGCCGCCGGTTAGAAGGAGTTTCATAGTTGTACGGAATTTTAAATCATTATCTTTTACTTTTCCTTCGATAGTGCAAGTTTGATTCCGGACATCGAATGTAAGCTTTCCTTCTAAGTTATCGTTGTTTAGTTCCATTTTTGCGCTGAAATTAAGTTTTCCTTTTTCAGAAGCGGAGAGGTTTGTTACCATTACCTGATCCGGACTGCTTACAAAATGCTCTCTTTTGTAAGAAACATTTTTATAAGAAAATTCTGTTGATGCAATTCCGGTTTGTAAATTCAGTTCTCTCCGATAATTCTGCACATTATCGTCAGTGATTCCCATTGCGGAAAAATCAAGCCAAATATCGCCGAAATCTTGATAACTGCCTTTGTTTAGATTGTCTTCGCCCGGAAATCTGATTTTTGCCCCCATACCGTAACCGCCGAGACTTTGGTCATCGTTAAATACATTAGAAGATTTGTCATCAAGCAGTTTTCGATAATTTTCAATCTCTGTGGCAGTATATGCCGTTGCTTTATTTCCGAACTGGTAGTTGGGACGGCTCGATGAAGGACCGCCTGTCCAAAGTGTTTTTTCGTTGAAATGGATTCTTTCTTTTGAGATTCCGCCGAAAATCAAATTTCCCAGATTCCCGTTTCCGAGAGGCAGAGATTGCTGCATCCATTCGCCGCCGCTGGATTCGGCAGTATTAATTTTGGCAGGAGAACCGTACCATAGTTTTAATGTCTGATTTACCGCTTTTTCTACGGATATCGGGAAGTTTTGTTCCGGCTCTTCGGCAAGAACAGTTTGCGCGGAACCGATGGGAAGTATGAGAACCGCACACATCCCCGCAAGCAATTTTTTCATTCTTGTTTTCATCATTGTCTCCTCTAATTTCTGTAGATTCATAAATAAGTATAAAATTCTATTATGAATATATCGTTTGGAGAGGAGATTGTCAATTTAAAACAGGATATTAAAAGCTGTTTTTTAACACATTCCGGATTGAAATGGACAATTAACAAAAAATTCTGAAAATTCAAAAACTGAGTTTGTGGTCATTGTTTTTTTGAGCATTGATAAATCGAGTTATAACTGTGGAAACCGGTGTCGGTCTGCAGAATTTATTTTTGCTCTTTGTTGACAAACATCATGAAAAATGCAATAAACAAAAGCGCTGAACATACGAGGATCGATTTCTCATGAAAGCGTTTGATGACGAAGTTTCCGAGGACTGCTCCGATTATAAAGCAGAGGATAATGCCGTAGAAAAGAAGGGCGTTGTAGAATGCTTTACGGTCATGGGTTCGCAGAAAGCGGTGCAGATTCTCGGTTCCGTTTCTTAAGTTTCCGATACACATAGTTGTAGCCGCTCCTCTGTTGCGGATCTTGCGAAAGCTTTCGACCTGAATGCCGCAGGCAAAAGAGGTGAGTGAGTTTGCGAGGGGATTTAAAGAGTGAGGGAAAAAGGTTACACATATTAAAATAACAGCTTCCAACAGAACGGAAAGCTGACGCCAGTGGAGTCGTATGTTGAGGCAGCGCACAGTATCGGCAAGTAAGATGCCGAGAGTAAACGCGAGAACAGGGAGGAGATAGCTGAGCATGGCAAAATAGTTCCCTTCCGCGAGATTTACACCGAATAGGAGCAGATTTCCGGTTTGGGCGTTTGCGAATACGTTTCCCCGTTCAAGATAAGAGTAGGCGTCCATAAATCCGCCGGATAAGGCGAGGATGATTCCTAAGCGGAGTGTTTCAGACATTTGCAAAGAGTGTTTCATAGGGAAATCTCCTTTCGGTAATTAAAATGGTTTTGCTGAGGATGTCGTATTATATAGAAGGAGCATCCCGTCAAAGAGGCGAGAATGCTCCGTTTTGATATTTTTTTAATAGGCAGAACGCCGCGGCGGAAGCGCAGAGCTCACCTACAGGGAATGAGATCCATACGCCCGTAGGTCCGAAAAAGCGGGTGAGGATGAAACTTAACGGGATTGTTATCACAAATTGGCGGAGCAAAGAGATGATCAGAGAATTCCGCCCGTTTCCTATCGCCTCAAATACGCCGGAATAGATCAGACCGACAGAAGAAACAAGAAATCCGAGGCTGATGATGCGAAGAGCAGTGACTCCGGCGCTCATTAAAGCGGCGTCTGCATCGAACAGAGCGAGAATCTGTTTCGGAAGGGCAAGAGCGAGGATCGTTCCTGTCAACATCAATCCTGCCGCAGTGAGCAGGCTGTATCGTATTGTTGATTTGACGCGGGAACTTTCACCGGCGCCGTAATTGTACCCGATGATCGGACGCATTCCCTGTACGATTCCGTTTGCAGGCATATAGATGAAAGTCTGAAGTTTGAAATAAACGCCTAAAACTGCGACATAAACGTCTGAAAATGCAGTAAGTATACTGTTTAGTACACTGATCAATATAGACGGCAGGAGCATCATAACAGTAGAGGGGATTCCGACACTGTAAATTTGTCTGATGATCGCTTTATCAAAGACAAGATGCTTGAAGCTGATGTGTACCGCGTAAGAGTTTCTTCTATATACGATGATGTATAAGAGTAAGGCGCTGATCTGTCCGATCACGGTGGCGATGGCAGCGCCTGCAACGCCAAGCGCCGGGAAACCGAGCAATCCGAAGATCAGGATCGGATCGAGTATAATATTGACGACACAGCCGGCGATGAGAAGGTACATTGTAATCTTCATTTCACCGATTCCCTGGAAGATCTTTTCAAATGCAATTTGAAAAAGAGAGCCGAAAGAAAGGCAAAGTACGATTTCCGTATATATGGATGCGTCGTTTAATATTTTCGGGTTGTCTGTAAAAAGTTTTAAAAACGGTTCGGAGATCGTCAGACCTGCAATGATAAAAAAGATGCAGTGGATCAATGTAAGGGCGATTCCCAGAGTCGCCGCCCGGTCAGCTTTTTCCCGATTTCCCGCTCCTAAATGAATGGAGATAGCGGAGCTGATCCCGACGCCGATTCCGACCGCTGCGGATAAGATCGCGTTTTGAAGCGGATAGGCAAGCGAAACGGCAGTCAGAGCATCTGTGCCAAGTCTGGAAACGTAGATACTGTCAACGATGTTATAAAGCGATTGAATAAGCATGGACAGCATCATAGGTACAGACATAGAAAGCAGAAGAGAAAAAACAGGTTTCGTCTGCATGAATGAATTTTTCTTTTCCATAATAATAAAAGTCTCCCTGATGTAATACTTTTGCCGATAAAAATATCGGATCAAAAGTTTGTCATTTAAAATATGCCGAGATGTTCGAGCAGGATCTTAACGCCGAGAAGAATCAGGATGATACCTCCGGCAAGCTCTGCTTTCGCTTTGTATCTTGTCCCGAATATGTTTCCGATTTTTACACCTGCGGCAGCGATGATAAACGTTATTACGCCGATAAATGAAACGGCAGGAATAATATGTACATTTAAAAAGGCGAAGGTGATGCCTACGGCCAGAGCGTCAATACTTGTCGCAACAGCCAGAGGGAACATCGTTTTGCAATCTAAAAGGTCGTTTGAAGATTCTTCGTCGCCGGAGAAAGCTTCGCGGATCATATTGATTCCGATGATGGAAAGCAGCATAAACGCAATCCAGTGATCTATAGCGGTAATGCCGTCTTTAAACCGGATGCCGAGAAAGTAGCCTGCTGCAGGCATAAGAGCCTGAAATCCGCCGAACCAAAGACCGACGGCGGTAATCTTTTTCCAGGTGACTTTCGGCATAGCAAGTCCTTTACAGACGGCAACGGCAAAAGCATCCATGGAAAGTCCGACTGCCAGGATGAAAAGTTCTGTAAGTCCCATATAAAAAACTCCTTAGGAATTATAAATCTTAAAAATAATAGCACTAAAAATACTGTTTTTCAAGAGAAAGGAACGGGGGTTTTGGGACGAGAAATAAAACAAATTCACAGGATTGACATATTTGTATGGTAATCTGAAAATAAAAGAGAAATTATCGGAATATTTTTGCCGGTACATTTTTATATGAGAGGTGGATATTGTGGAAAATATAAAAGTGCTTGTTGTAGATGACGAGAGCAGGATGAGAAAACTTGTGAAAGACTTTCTTACCCGGGAAGGATATGCTGTGCTTGAGGCGGGAGACGGCATGGAAGCGATGGACATTTTCTATGAAGATAAGGAGATTGCCCTTGTGATCCTTGATGTGATGATGCCGAAGATGGATGGCTGGCAGGTTTGCCGGGAGATCAGAGAGACGTCCAAAGTACCGATCATCATGCTGACGGCAAGATCGGAAGAACGTGACGAACTTCAAGGGTTTGAACTTGGAGTGGACGAGTATATATCAAAGCCGTTCAGCCCGAAGATTCTTGTGGCGCGGGTAAACGCTATCTTAAGACGAACTCTCGGAAATACGGCCGGAGATGTGATCGAAGCGGGAGATATCAAGATTGATAAGGCGGCGCATATTGTTAAGATCAATGACAAGATGATCGATTTAAGTTATAAGGAGTTTGAACTGTTGTCATATTTTGTGGAAAATCAGGGGATTGCGCTGTCCAGGGAAAAAATATTGAATAATGTGTGGAATTATGATTATTTCGGTGATGCGAGAACAATCGATACTCATGTGAAAAAACTCCGTAGTAAATTAGGCGACAGGGGCGAGTATATCAAAACGATATGGGGTATGGGATATAAATTTGAAGTCAATTAACCGGAGGAAATACAAGGATGATAAAGTATTCGATCAGGCGTCAGATGACGGCGATTTTTATCGGATTGTTCAGTCTTATTTTAGGTCTTGTCCTTATTATAAATAACGCTTTTTTAGGACATTATTATCTGTCTCACAAAGCGGATGATCTGATCCGAACATACAATGACGTCAATGCGAAGCTGGAGTCCGGAAGTCTGTCAGATTCTGATTCGGTGAGGGATATTCTGACACAGCTTGAGCGGGCGAACGTTGACCTTGTCGTGGTGGACGGAGGTGGAAATGCGATCCTTACGACACTTGGAGAAAGCGATCCGCGTTTGAAAGAAATGTTCAGCGGCTTATTCGGAATGGAAGGAGTCGATCATGAAAACATACTGAAGCGGAATGAGGACTACACGATTTACAGAGATAAGAGCAGTCAAGTACAAAGAGATGTAGAGTATTTGAAAATGTGGGGAAGATTTATGGACGGCTCATGGTTTATCATGCAGTGTCCTTATGCGAGTATTACGGAAAGTGCATCTCTTGCAAACCGCTTTTTGATCTATCTCGGATGTATCGGAATGGTTATCGGAGGTCTGTTAGTATGGATGTTTTCCCGAAGTATTACAAGACCGATCATGGAACTTGCCGGATTATCCCAGGAGATGGCAAACTTAAATTTCGATACCAAGTATACGCGCGGCGGCATGGATGAGATCGGTGTGCTCGGGAATAATTTCAATAAAATGTCGGAGAAGCTGGAAAGAACGGTGTCAGAACTAAAGCAGGCGAATAATCAGCTGCAGAAAGATATCGAACAGAAAGAAAAGATCGAGGATATGAGAAATGAATTTCTCGGAAACGTGTCTCATGAACTAAAGACGCCGATCGCCCTTATCCAGGGGTATGCGGAAGGGCTGAAAGAAGGAATCAGCGAAGATCCCGAAAGCCGCGAATTTTACTGTGATGTGATCATAGACGAAGCGGCGAAAATGAATGTGATGGTGAAAAATCTTCTGACGCTGAATCAGTTGGAATTCGGCTCTGATGAAGTACAGTTTGAGCGGTTTGATATCGTGCGCCTTGTAAAGGGGGTAATTGCAAGCTGTGAGATCCTTGTTCAGCAGGCAGGGGCAAAGATCAGTTTTATTTCCGATGAAAGTATCTGTGTGTGGGCGGATGAGTTTAAAACAGAGCAGGTTGTACGAAATTATCTTACGAATGCGATCCACCATGTCGGCAATGAGAAGCGCATAGAAGTCCGTATAGAAAATGGGGACGGAAAAGTGCGGATCACTGTGTTTAATAGCGGAACTCCGATTCCGGAAGAAGATATTCCGAAGTTGTGGGATAAGTTCTATAAAGTGGACAAAGCGCATACAAGAGAATATGGCGGCAACGGAATCGGTCTGTCGATCGTGAAAGCGATCATGGAATCGTTCCACCAGAAATACGGAGTAGAGAACTTTGATAATGGAGTAGCGTTTTGGTTTGAATTGGATGCAAAAGCGTGAAAAACTTATAAGTTCAATGCTTTACGTTAGCGCGTAAATGTGCTAAAATGCAACTAATAATTCAAGGATAGTTGCGTAAGAGGGCATACGGCATGCCGGCTGTCAGCGGTCGGTATATCGTATGCCCTTTTTGCAATAGTAAAAAATGTAAAAAAGAGTGTAAAAGTAAGAAGGAGGGCGGGATAAGTATGTATGATAAAATATACGAGATCATTCAATCGGCAGACGATTTCGTATGGGGCTGGGGGATGATCGCACTTTTGCTGGGAACGCATCTGTTTTTGACAGTTCGCACAGGATTTATCCAGAGAAAGACAATTACAAAAGGGATTCGGCTTTCGGTTGCAAAAGAAGAGGGGGCAGACGGAGAAGTCAGTCAGTTCGGAGCGCTTGCAACAGCGCTTGCCTCCACGATCGGAACGGGAAATATCATCGGTGTCGGAACAGCGATCGCTCTGGGCGGTCCGGGAGCTGTATTCTGGTGCTGGATCACGGGCATTTTCGGAATTGCAACGAAGTATGCCGAATCGCTTATTGCGGTAAAGTACAGAGTAAAAACAGAAGACGGGCGAATGCAGGGCGGTGCGATGTATGCGCTGGAGCGCGGACTGAATATGAGGTGGCTCGGTTTGGCGTTCGCTTTTTTGGCAGGTTTTGCTTCTTTTGGAATCGGATGCGCGACTCAGGTAAACGCGATCGCGGAAGTGTGCAGTAAGAACCTTGGGATCGATCCGTTTGTTGTCGGCGTTGTTGTGGCAGGGATGACGGCGGTTGTGATTTTCGGAGGAATAAAAAGTATTGCGAAAGTATGTGAAAAGCTTGTTCCGTTTATGGCGGCTTTCTATGTGATAGGCTGCGTCGTTATATTGTTTATCAATTATGATTACATCATTCCGGCGGTCACGACGATCTGCCGGCTTGCGTTTACAAAAGGAGCGGCCGCAGGCGGACTTGTAGGCGGAGGTATCCGGTATGCCATTCAGTATGGAGTCGCAAGAGGACTTTTCTCAAATGAATCGGGACTTGGTTCGGCTCCGATCGCGGCTGCGGCGGCAAAGACAAAAAATCCGGTCCGTCAGGCTCTTGTTTCTTCCACGGGAACGTTTTGGGATACGGTTGTCGTCTGTTTGATGACCGGACTTGTGCTTGTGACAACGATTATGAAAAATCCGGCGATCAATATTGACGAGGCGGTAAACGGAGGCGAACTGACAACGATGGCGTTTGGTCAGATTCCCTTTTTCGGTCCTCTTATTCTTGTTGTCGGTATTATCTCATTTGCGTATTCGACGATTTTGGGATGGGCGTATTACGGTGAGCGGTGCGTAGAATATTTTGCGGGAAAAGCGGGACTTCTTCCATATCGGCTTCTCTATGTAGCGGTGCTTCTTGTCGCTCCGGTGCTTACGCTTGATCTTGTGTGGAAGGTGGCGGATATACTGAACGCGTTGATGGCGATACCGAACCTGACCGCAGTGCTGCTCCTTTCTCCGGTTATCGTAAAAGAGACGAAAAAATATATTAAAAATCTGGATGCGGTAGATCATACGCCGATTCCGGTCGTAAAAACAGGAAGAGGAAAAAGAAGATAGAAACACGAAACGAAAAGCGGAAAACTGCCGTACGGAATAAAGAAACGAAAAAGAGAAATATAGAATGAAAAACAAAAGCAGGGAGAGGAAAATATGATCGCAATTATAGACTATGACGCAGGAAATATTAAAAGTGTGGAAAAAGCGCTCTTAAGTCTCGGACAGGAAGTGACAGTTACGGCGAAACAAGATGAAATACTGGGCGCGGATAAGATTGTTTTACCGGGGGTAGGCGCGTTTGGAGACGCTATGGAGAATCTGAGAAAGCGACAACTTGACGCTGTGATCCGGGAAGCAGTGGAAAAGGAAATTCCGTTTCTGGGGATATGCCTTGGACTTCAGGTGTTGTTTGAACAAAGCGAAGAAGCGCCGGGGGTGGAAGGACTTGGGATTTTAAAAGGAAAGATATGCAGGATCCCGAATGCAGAAGGATTAAAAATTCCGCATATGGGGTGGAATTCTCTGCATTTAGAGAATAACGGAAGGCTGTTCAAAGGGATAGAAGATGATCCGTATGTTTATTTTGTGCATTCTTATTATTTGAAAGCAGAGGATGAGCAAATAGTGAAAGCTTCCGCTGAATATGGTGTACATATCCATGCGTCGGTAGAACAAAAAAATGTTTTTGCGTGTCAGTTTCATCCGGAAAAGAGCAGTACGGCGGGACTTCGGATATTGAAAAATTTCGTGGAATTATAAGAGGTGAATGTGATGTTTACAAAGAGAATTATTCCCTGTCTGGATGTAAAAGACGGACGGGTCGTAAAAGGAGTCAACTTTGTAGGTTTGAAAGATGCCGGAGACCCGGTGGAGATCGCGAAGGCATATGACGCCGCAGGAGCGGATGAACTTATATTTCTTGATATTACAGCGTCTTCCGATCAGCGGAAAACGGTAGTCGATATGGTCAGAGAAGTGGCAAAATGTGTTTTCATTCCATTTACTGTCGGCGGAGGAATCCGCACGGTCGATGATTTTCGGGCGCTTCTTCGCGAAGGGGCAGATAAGATTTCCATTAACTCTTCGGCGATCAATACGCCGGAGCTGATCCGCGATGCGGCGGATAAATTCGGCAGTCAGTGCGTTGTAGTGGCGATCGACGCGAAAAAACGTCAGGACGGTTCGGGTTGGAATATTTATAAAAACGGCGGTAGAGTAGACGTTGGGATCGATGCGGTAGAGTGGGCGCAAAAAGTGGAACAACTCGGCGCGGGAGAAATTTTACTTACAAGCATGGACTGTGACGGAACGAAGTCGGGATACGATCTGGAACTGACAAAAGCGATCGCGCAAAGCGTGTCGATTCCTGTGATCGCCTCGGGAGGAGCGGGGAAATTAGAACATTTTAAGGATGCTCTTGCAGAAGGAATGGCAGATGCGGCTCTGGCGGCGTCGCTGTTTCACTATAAAGAACTGGAAATCAGACAGGTGAAAGAGTATTTGGCAAAAGAAGGCGTTTCTGTAAGATTGTGATCTTAGAGGAACAAGGGGAAAGACTGCATGAAGAGACAATACCGATAAAAGCGGTGGAGATACAAACGGAAAGAAAGACGAGGGTGATAAAGATGTCAGGTATAAGCGGAGACTGGTATGAAGCGCTGAAAGGTGAATTTTCAAAGCCATATTACAGAACATTATTTCAGACGGTAAACGAGGAATATAGAACAAGATTGATTTTCCCGCCGGCGGAGGATATATTTAATGCATTTCATTTGACTCCGCTGAAAAAGGTGAAAGTAGTGATACTCGGACAAGACCCTTATCACAATAACGGACAGGCGCACGGGCTTTGCTTTTCAGTGAAAAAGGGAGTGGATGTGCCGCCGTCTCTTGTCAACATTTATAAAGAGCTTCATGATGATCTCGGGTGTACGATCCCTGATCACGGATGCCTTACAAAATGGGCAAATCAGGGAGTTCTCATGTTGAATACTGTGCTGACTGTTCGTGCTCATCAGGCAAATTCCCACAGGGGCATCGGCTGGGAAGAATTTACGGATGCGGCGATCATGGCGTTAAACGGTCAGGACCGTCCGATCGTATTTATTTTATGGGGCGCTCCGGCGCAGAGAAAAAAGGCGATGCTGAACAATCCGAAGCATCTGATATTGACAGCGCCGCACCCGAGTCCGCTGTCGGCATATCGTGGATTTTTCGGGAGCAGACCGTTTAGTAAAACGAATGAGTTTTTAGAGTCGCAAGGCGAAGAGCCTATTGACTGGCAGATCGAATAGAAAAGAAAGCAGAAAGGCTGCAGATGTTTTGCGGCCTTTTTTGTTATAGGGGGAAAACAGAAGTTTTGCGCAGATGAGATTCGGATATTAAGAAATTATTCATAAAATACATAGCGAAATCTAACAAAACATATGATACGATACAAATAACAATGCATCGCTGTTTCGTAAAAAGGCAGATCTGACTGCCGAAGATTCGTATGTGTTGAGACAGGAGATAAAACAAACAGACAGAATGAGTAAAGAAAGCAAAAAGGAGGAGACAGTGAGGGAGATTATCAGTGTGAAAAACCTGTATAAACTGTATCGTGTCGGCGATTCGGTCGTCCGGGCATTGGACGGCGTTAGTTTTTCAGTGTACGAGGGAGAATTTTGTGCGATCGTCGGAACGTCCGGTTCCGGAAAATCGACTCTTTTGAATATGCTTGCCGGACTGGAAAAACCGACTCGCGGGGAAGTGATCGTAGCGGGGAAGCATATCGAGCAGATGAAAGAAAATGAACTTGTAAAGTTCAGAGGAGAAAACGTTGGTTTTATATTTCAGTCGTTTCATCTGATGGGAACGATGAATGCACTGGAAAATGTGGCGCTTCCGCTTACATTTCGCGGAGAGCCGAGAAAAGAACGAATAAAAAAAGCCGACAGAATGCTGGATCTGGTGAGCTTGGAAAAACATAAAAAACATCTGCCGAACCAGTTATCAGGAGGACAGCAGCAAAGAGTAAGCGTGGCAAGGGCGCTTGTGAACGATCCGAAGATTATTTTTGCGGATGAACCTACAGGAGCGCTTGATTCACATACGTCTCAAGATGTGATGCGCCTGATGCAAAGACTCGTAAGAGAGCAGAAAAGAACGCTTGTCATGGTCACGCATGATCGAAGTCAGGCGGAATATGCAGACCGGGTATTGGAGATTATAGACGGAAAAATTGTACACATTACAGAAAACAGGAGGAAAGAGGAAAATGAGAGAGCATAGAAAAATGACGTTGAAACGGATCGGAATCGGAATTTTATGCATGGTGTTTGTGTTGTCTATGCTTGCTCCGCTCGTGGCATTTGCAGAGGAAAAAACAGAGTCCGGAAGTCAGGTGTCAAAGAGAGAGCTTGCGTACATTCAGATCAGTGTCGGCGACGGGCAGGAGACGCCTGTGTTTAAGGCGGGGCAGAAGGTATCCGAGTTTCGGATCAATGTAAAAAACAACGGAAATGTAGACGCGCACAACGTGCGGATAGAACCGGATATCAAGAATGCATCCGACTGGCCCTTTGAACTTGATAAGCTGAATTATGAAAAAGAGTTGTCTACGATCAAAAGCGGCGGACAGACTGCGGCTGTGTGGGGGAGTGAAGAGAAACCTCTTATCGTAAGAGGAGATGTGACAGGGAAGTCTTATAAACTGGAATTTAAGATTTCTTACGATGACGGAGAGAAATCCTATGAGACGGATAAGTATGTCTTTGTAAAAACGACCGCAAAAGAAAAGCCATCGGAAAATCAGGGTGGAAATGCAAACGGCGGAGAGATAAACAACGGAAATACCGGAAACGGAAGCGGCGGATCGGGAAATGCGCAGGGAACGCCGGACGATTCGGGCGCGGTGTTCGGAGGAGTATATACCAGCGATCCGGTCATGGCAGGCGGCTCGGCAGGCGGCGCGGATGCGTCAAGCGCATCTGTTCCGCGGGTGATTGTAACAGGATTTAATACAGAGCCGGCGGAAGTTCGCGCGGGAAGTAATTTTAAATTGATCGTCCACCTGAAAAATACTTCTTCAAAAACTGCTGTTTCAAATATGCTTTTTGATATGCAGGCTCCGTCATCAGGTTCAGAAGGTGCGGCGGAAGCTCCGGCGTTTCTTCCGGCATCGGGTTCAAGCTCTGTTTATCTTGACGGAATTCCTGCCGGAGGAACGAGCGACATTTCAATCGAATTGAATGCACGGGCAGATCTTGTGAAAAAGCCGTACAGTATCAGCATGTCTATGAAGTATGAAGACAGCAGCGCGGCGCAGTATGAGGCGCAGTCAAGCCTTGCGATCCCGGTCATACAGGACGCCCGGTTTGAGTTCAGTAAGATCGAGATCGCGCCGGAGACAGTAGCGGTCGGAGAAGAGGCGAATATTTCCTGCAGTCTGTACAATCTCGGACGGGTGAAGATGTACAATGTGAAAGCTCGTTTTGAAGGCAAGATGATCGAGTCAGACGAACAGTTTATCGGAAATCTTGATTCCGGCGCGACAGGCATGATCGACGCCATCGTGACGGCGAAAGAAGAGACGATGGACAATACAGAGTGTAAGCTGATCTTAACTTATGAAGATGATGCGGGAAATGTATCGACAGCGGAGGAAAAATTTGACCTTACTGTTATGCCGATGTCAGATGCCGGAGACCTGGACGCTATGGCAGATATACCGGAAGAACAGGGGGGGCTGCCGATCGGAATGATCTTGGCAGCAGCCGTAGTTGTGATCGTTGCTGTGGCTGTGGCAATCGTGCTTATTATGAAGAGGAAAAAAGCAAAACGTCTGGAAGCGGAAGAGGAGGAGTTGTTTGATGAGGTGGAGCGATCTGCTGAGGATGAGCGTTAGCAGCCTGCGGCGCAGAAAATTAAGAACGTTTCTTACGGTACTAGGCGTTGTGATCGGAACGGCTTCTATAGTAGTTATGATATCGCTCGGACTCGGACTTCAGGAATCCATGTATAAAGAGGTGGAGCAAAACGGAGGAACGACAAGTATTACCGTGACGGGAAAAGATTCGGGCGGAATGATGTACGGTTATTCGGGAATGTCTTCGGACGAAGAAGAATCGCAGAAATACATCACAGATGATGTGATCAAAGAGTTGAAAAACGTAGCCCATGTGAAAAGTGCAGAGCCGATCTTAAGCATATCGGTAATCGCGCTGAAAGGAAAATATGAAGGCTTTATCGAATTGACAGGAATGACGCCTGAAGGTTTGAAGACATTGAATCTGGAGCTGGAGGATGGCGGGCGGCTTCCTGATCCGAACAGCGCCCAGCTGGAACTTGTATATGGAAATACAGTAATAACGAATTTTTATGAAAAAACATCAGGAAGAGGATATTGGGATTCGGGAGAACTTCCTGATATAGATCTGCAGACGGATTCCGTTTTTCTTATACTCGATCAGGACGGCTATTATCAGTCGCAGAGCGCGGCTTCGGATATCGGCGGCCGGAGAAAGCGGAGAAGGCGGAACAGCGTCGGCAAAAACGCCGCCGAAAAAACATGTCGTATCTGCAAGCGGAGTTTTAAAAGGCGGACCGGATACCTATACGGTGAATTCTTATATGACGTTTTGCGATATCAATAAGCTGAGGACGTATCTTGAAAAAGAATTCAGAGGAAGAGCGATTCCGGGGCAGCCGACGACAAAGAGCGGAAAACCATATAATAAGTTTGTATATTCGTCGGCAAAAGTACAGGCGGACGACATGGAAAACGTAGAGGCTGTCTCAGACGCGATTCGGGCGATGGGATATAATGTGTCGTCGAATATCGAATATATCGACAGCATGAAGAAACAGTTTGCAATGGTTCAGGCGGTGCTTGGCGGAATCGGAGCCGTTTCGCTGTTTGTTGCGGCAATCGGAATCGCAAATACGATGATGATGTCTATTTATGAGAGAACGAAAGAAATCGGCGTTATGAAAGTGATCGGATGCAGTCTTGGAAATATTCGTCAGATGTTTCTTTTGGAAGCGGCGTTTATCGGACTTGGCGGAGGTGTGATCGGAAATGTTTTAAGTTTCCTTATGTCTGCGGCGATCAATGCTCTTGTGAAGGGCAAAGAGATGGGAATGACAACAGGGCAGATTTCTTATATTCCTTTGTGGCTTGTTCTTGTTTCTCTTGGGTTTGCAATGCTTGTCGGAACGGCGGCGGGATATTTCCCGGCGAGAAGGGCGATGAAGTTAAGTCCGCTTGCGGCGATCAGAAATGAATGACAACCGGAAACAGGCGGCGGTTAGAAATAAGTGACGATCAGCCGATGATAAGAGGCGCAGATAGATCGGATAATAACGAAAAATGGTAAAAGACAGAGGTGACCGGGGATTATTCCTCGATCACCTCTATTTCTAAATAATCAAAATCAATGCTGTCTACAAAGTTATCCTGATAAAACCGAGCTTTTGCGTGCCGTTTGAAGTCGGCGATCGTTGTGTCAAGCCAGATAGGCTTGCTTAGATCGAACTCATAGCAGATGGCGTCCAAAGCGTTGAAAATCTTATGTGTGCGGGTGTCTGTTGTCTCATCGCAAATGACAGTATCGCGCAGAAGCCTGTTTTCTTTAAATTCTTTTCCCCATAAACGAAACATAACGAAGCTCCTTTCAAAGTTTATGAAATTTATCATACAAAAATCCCGTTGCTTGTGCAAGCCCTTTTTGATATATTAGTATCAGTTCGGGCGCTCGGACAAAATATACATGCAGGGAAAGCCGGCAAGTTTATATCGTGTCTGTGCGGTGAAATGAAAAAAGAAAACATGATGTGACGCAGGAGTTTGTAAAGGAGTAAAAAGATGATCAGAGTATGCACGATAAATGACAAAGAAATATTGGAAAAGTATTTACAGGAAGAGCCGTATGCCGGAGCAATTTTGGCGGCGATCGAGGAGTTTGGATTTGACGAAAAGTTTCAGACAGTATATCTTGATTCGGAAAAACGAAATCTTGACACCGAGGGAGAGCAAGAAACAGAAGAGACGGTAAAAGGGGTGTATTTGTGGTTTCATAAAAATCTTCTTTTGTACAGTAAAGAAAATAAAGTCGATATAGATTTTCTTGAACAGATGATTTTTATGGCTGCGCCGGACTGTGTTGTGGGAAGGAAGGACAATGTAAATATCGTAAGCTGGCTTTTGACGGATTATCATTTTAAGCAGTCGGACATGATCCCCGAAATCGTGGACGCAGAAGGAAAAACGACTCCGTGTTTTGCGGCAAAAGAAGCGTATGCAGGCGAGTGGGGGTATCTTAAGAAATGAAAAAACTTTTAGATCGGATTTTTATAGATGGTCTGGGCGGCATGGCACAGGGACTTTTTGCTACGCTGATCATAGGAACGATCATTCAGCAGATCGGGTTGTTTATGGGAGGCGGCACAGGAGATCTTATTTATGAACTTGGAAAGATTGCCGCAGGTTTGACAGGTGCAGGCATCGGAGTCGGTGTGGCGCGAAAATTAGAAGCAGGACATCTCGTAATCGTTTCGGCCGCGGTTGTCGGTATGATCGGTGCATTTGCCGGGAAAATCTTATCCGGACAGGTTCTTGTGGATGGAAATCTGGTTCTGGCAGGGCCGGGAGAGCCGTTAGGCGCTTTTGCGGCGGCGTATCTGGCGATCGAGATCGGGATCTTGATCTCGGGTAAAACAAAACTTGATATTATACTGACTCCGCTGGTCTGCATCGGAACGGGATCGGCAGTCGGTCTGTTTGTCGGTCCGCCGATTTCTGAATTTATGTTATGGCTTGGCTCCTTGATCAACTGGGGAACAGAGCAGCAGCCGTTTTT
>OGPM01000788.1_pt1 | contig 30256 bp, 50 predicted proteins | sample 1552961 | NCBI WGS metagenome assembly OGPM01 (sample SAMEA2580304, study PRJEB22360) | human gut metagenome | biome: human gut; feature: human-associated habitat; material: faeces | place: Denmark | collected 2008/2010
TTTTGTTTTATTTTGTTTTAAATAAATTTTTGCACCTTGCCTGTTTGCGTCCTAAGCGTCCACTCCACATGCTGTTTATCTTATTCTTTGTTTTGATTATATATTATTTATGTTTTTATGTCAACACTTTTATTTTATTAAGCCATAATATTTATAATCTTCATATTTTCCATTTTGTTTTCGATATATTATTTTGTTATATTCTAAAATCTTTATTAGCCTTTGTTTCATTTGTTTCAAAAACATTATGTTTGGTTTGTTCTTCTGCACATTATAATATTCAATCCAATTTTTATTGCATAACTTTGTTACTACTTCCGATACTTCCATTTCTTCATATACCCTGCATCCTGCACTAAAATGATTATAGCCAAATATCTCTGGACTATTACCACAAACAAAGCACCGTTGATTTATTGACTTGCTTAGTGCCTTGTATATTGTTACACCTTTTACACCAGAATACATATAGATTGTATAATAATTTCCTGTCATATATGTTTTGCCATCTTCTACAAATCCATCACCGATTGTACACATATACAAATATGGATTGTTTGCACTGTCACTCATTATGCTACCATTTAATAATGGCACATCATTATACCTATTTCTGTATGCTTTTATTTCTTTATCCATAATGGTACATATTTTGCTTTTTGACCTACGCTTTTGTGCGTACATTTTATATTCTTCAAATGTTTTTCCTTTGAACTTTTTCATAATACCTTTATAACCTCATATTTTACGATTTAAGACGTTTCAATGCATTCAATATACAATTTTATTAAATGGATAAATAAACACCTTATTATGCTATTTAAAGCCTTATAAAGAAAAGGAAGCCTTTCGACTTCCTAAATCTTATTAGATATTATCTATTTCCTCAATGAAACTATCATATAACCTTTCTCTATCTTCATTTGTTATGATTTCCATATCTCTCATACTATCTATATAACCTTTAAATTCTGATTTATAGGCTCTATAATATATTGCAAAGTCCTCTACATCTATTTCACTTTTCCACAACTGTTCAACTCTATGTGCGATTCTTCCTAATAAAAAATTTCTTCTTTCGATAATTTTCTGTAATGCTAATGTTTTCATTTTGTTTTTCCTTCCTTTATGTTTGCTTTGTTTTACTTGTTGATATTATAATACTACTTATGTTTTGTTTTGTCAATAACAAAATGAAATATTTTTAAATAAAAAATAGGATGCATTTCTGCATCCTTTAATTCATTCATCAATTTAATAGCCCTTCTTTTATGCACTCTTCAAAATGTTTACATCCTCTACAACCATGTAATTTACAAGTACCACAAGATTCCTTAATACAATATTCTGTTCCTGCAAATTTACATAAAGAATCGTCACAAGAATATTTTTCTGCTTCCATTGCTTCTTCCCTTAATTCATCAATTTTGTTAAACATTAAAATTTTTCCTCCTTTAACTTTTGTTTTGTTTCTGGTAAGAATCCATACATAGCAATACAATATGAATCTGCCATATCATCATTAATTTTACAAGGCACTTTCTGACCGTCTATTTTGACGTTTATAACGCCTTTTGTGCCTTTGCCCTTGTATTCCTCCACTATGTATTTCAAAAGCCCTTTCTGCTTCAAATAAACGATTGTACGGTACTTCTCTGGATTGATTCCATATGAATTTTGTAATGGCTTGCTATCACCTACTACTTGCGATTTCCATGACCTTGTATCAACACTATACACAGGTATATTGTAATCTTGCCCTATTGCTATGATTACAGATAATAATGCTCCTGTGGCTTTTATATATGCTTCTGATAAAAACCCTTGTGAACGCAATCTGATACGTTCTACAATGATCGTGATGTCATCAAAATTCTTTTTCCTTAATCTGTTTATTTGTTGCCTTAAATATACATCTAAATGTCTGCGCTTGTCAACATTTGTCTTGCAATCTTCAAAATTAATAGAATGAATACAAATTATTTGTTTGTCTTTTAAAATTGTTACTCCTGTTCTTGTATAACTTTCGTCTATTCCTATTACAACTTTACTCATTGTTCTATCTCCCTAAAATATCCTGTTTATGAAACAATCTTCTTAACGTCCAAACATCGGTGAACCATACTGGTGTAAACCAGATTTTTTCTATATCTTCTGGCAGTTTTGGTTCTGGTTTAATAAGGGAATTGTCGTGTATTACATAGCCTGCCAATCCATGCAAACTTAACTGTATGTAGCACATATGAACACATGTTATGTCTATGTCCTGCCCTACAAAGTAAACATGGTTCTGGTAATTATATTTTTTGAACATTTTCTTACATTGTTCACTTGCACTTATTAATGTTGCACCTGCGCCACAAGCACAATCATATACACTTGCATAACCTTTCTTATGTACTGTTTTTCCAAGTTCTTTTCTGTCAAATGTCAACTTTGACATTACTTCACAAATACTGTAAGGTGTAAAAAATTGACCTGCATTTTTGTTAGATATTTGCAACATCATGTACAATTCGCCTAATAAATCTTGGTTCGGTCTTTCTTCTAATTCCTCAACAATTAATGCAAACATTTGAGGAAAAAGTTTCTGTTCTTTCTTCGAATAATTGTTAATGATTCTCATGTATTCTTTTTCCCTTTTATCCCATATGTCCTTGAATTGTTTTGATTTAGTCATTGGTAGAATACTTTGGTTTGCTAATGTTATTGCAAACAATGCCATACAATCAGACCACACTTGGTATGTTGATTTTGAACCGCACAACATTTTAAAACCTTTTTCAAATCTCTTTTTATAGTTTCTATCCTCTGTTTTCTTCTTCACGTTTTATTATCCTCTTTTTATACAATCTCGCTGTTTGTTTCAATGCTTCAATTTGTTCTTTTGTTTGTCTTTTAACTTTTATTTCTCTCTTATGCTTTGCAAACCAATTTTGCTCTACCATATCAACATAAAAACCATTTTGAACATATGTTGAAGCATTATACACTAAATACTTTTTGCCATTACTTGTTTTTATGCTACCACAGTAAAAACAAACTGTATTGTTTAATAAAAATTCTGTTCCGACTTTTATTTTGTTACCAATCCAATCAGAACAACCACCAGTTTTCAGTTCCTTTTCAGATTTTACTGTAAATGGAACAAAACCAAACCTTCCATTGCTATCACATCCATACTGAATGTTACCATTTTCATTTACTTCCTTTTGTTCTCTATTTAGGTAAAAACAATTAAAACACGATTCTACCATACTTTTGTTTCTCCTTTTTCCTACATTCTTCTGCAACTTCTTTGTTACTTCCTATTACTTTAACAGTTACGCCCCTTTGCTTTAATCTCTCGAAAAAGCTATCCTGCACATACTGCACTTGATATGCTTTTCTGTTAAAAAATAGCAACCTATGATGACCACCTATTCTGGATTCTAACTTTCCACAATACACTGCTTTTTCTTTTCCACTAATTTCTAATATGTCACCAAACTTTATTTTTGTTTTAGCCATTGTTTGCATATTTCCTTTTCTGTAAATACTGGGTAACGATTCGGTTTAATTCTAATGCCTGTATTTATGTTTTCATTTTCGCACATAAATGTTGTTACCCATTTTCCTATGTCTTTTGCTTTGTCAGAACCGCATACAACTTTTATTAAATCCATACTATATATGTTTTTGTCATTGTATACTGTTATGTTCCGTACTTTACACTTGCATACAATGTTTTCTGTATAACCTTCCCTTTTGCTTGCAAATACCATATACACAAATTGTTCTGGCATAATTAACATCGGTTCTATTTTGTTCACCTTCTTTACTTTACATTCTTTTGTTTCGCACTCCAAGCAATCAAGATATGTTACTTGGAGTGCATATGCTTTACAATATTTAGCCATTTATTCCCACTGACACTCGAAATAACTCTGATAGCATATTAGCATATAATGTTGTATCTGTTACGTTAGATGGAACTTCTACTTTCTGCTCAACTCCATCTTTTGAAATAACATATATAGTTTTACTAATATACTGCTTTAACATTGTTACCTCAAAGCCTTTCGCTTTCATTTTTCTTTCAATAGACTTTTCAACTTTTGATTTTTCTTTGTTGTTCTTCATAATTGTTTTACCTCTCTTGTTTGTTTTCCTGTTTATGTCTATATAATAACATAGGGATTGCACAATGTCAATCCCTTTTGTCTAAATATTTTATTATTCTTTCAGCACTATCATATATCGCCTTTTCTATGTTTTCAAATCCTTTGTCTACTAATCTGCTAATGTCTCTCAAATATGATATGATATAATTCGTTAAAATAACCCATACGACAATAAATAAAATTGCTATACATATTATCTCAAATATTAAAAAGTTTATTAGAAATTCCATTGATGTTCCTCTTTTACAATTTCAAAACATTTGTCTAACCAATCAAATACCACATGAATATTACATGACCCATAGCCAATATTATAATTTTCTTCTCCTACCCTTTTATATTTAATTTCAAAATAAAAACCTGTATTGCATCTTCTAACAATTACTTCTGCTTCTGTTACTTTTATTTTCTCTCGTTCTAATAATTCTGGTGTACTTTTATCAATTTCCATTTTTATATCCTTTCTTTTGATAATCTAAAACATACATCACGCATAGGACATTCCTGCACCTTTTTACTTCCATAACATGAACATTGTTTGTGCCGCTTAACTAATTTGTTTTTATTTGTTAGCCCGTCTTTATGTTCCTGTATTTGTTCTAATCTTCTAATGTACGGTGCTATTTCACTTGGATTATACTCATACTTGTACACTTTAAACTCTTGCGTGTTTTTATCATCACATAAAACAATGCCGTTGTGGATTCCTGTTAAGTACATGTATAGCTGGCATTGTTTTCTTCCGCTTGCATGATACTTTTGTTTTTTGAATGTAAATGTATTTACGCTTTTAATTTCAATGACATAAGGTATTTTCTTTACGTTATCATCATATACGCTTTCAAGCTTATAATCCTCTGGAATAGCGCATATAATGTCTGGCGTATATGATAAATCATAATCATCATCAAAACGGCTAAAATCGCAATCTAACGGCTTACACAGCCCACCTCTTATAAATAACCTTTGCCACTTCTCATGTATTGCATCACCCTCTGCAAATATACGTTTTAATCCTACCTTTGTTTGTTCACCTTGTAATTGTTTGTAAAACAATGATAACACCTGTTGCCTGTAACAAAATTTATCATCTGATACAATGATTGCACTTGCATGTAATCCTTTTCTTTCCTGTGTTTCTGCTCCCCTTGTCATTACTGACTTGAGGAATTTAAGTTCTTCTGGAATATTTTTGTCAAGGTAAAACAATCCATTCAACATATGTTCTATTTGTTGTTCTTCTGTACTTTGTATTTTTGTGAAACTCTTCTCTGCATCCTTTTTTATATCTTCTAATAATCCCATGTTCTACTCCATTTTATATACAGATATGATTACTGTTCTGCTATGCCCTGTTGTTTTGCAAAAACGATTGACAGCTTTTGCTTGTGTTGTAGCATAAACAAAAAAGTTATTTATTGTATAGCCATCAATCGTTTTGCGTTTAAATGTAATTATGTATCTGTGCATCAACTAAGCATTTCCTTATACTTCTTTTTGTGTTCTTCCATGATTTCTTTTCTTGTGCTGTCAAGTTCTGCAAAATCTACAAAACCACGCTCAAAAAACATAGGGATTTCACAAGACTGCATCGGATTACATACTTTTGATTTTACAACCTTTACTTTCATCACAATACCGATACGCTCTTTTGCTTCTGTATTAAATGGATTATGATTGGGTATCTCAATCCAACCTTTTCTTGCAACCTGTATTCTTAATGATGCACTATGTTTCAATTTATGACCGCCCGGTGTCTGAATATTGTCACCAAAAGGCAATGCGTTCATTTTGTCACGAATCTGATTAATAAATACGACTGTTGTTCCTGTTTGCTCAATCACATCTTCCAGTGTTGGCAAATACTTGTCCATTAATCTTGCAACACCTCCGATACGCATTTCCTGTTCACTGTCTGTATTTACTGCTTTTCTTATTTTGTCTATATCATCCTTTGGTTGCATTGACGGAACACTGTCAATCATTACTAATGGGATTCCTTCTTCTGCAAATCTAATAGCACGATTAAATGCTTTTTCTCCATATCTTGCTCTATACACAAGCATTTGTTTTGGTCTGTTTCCAAACAGTTTTGCACGTTCCGCATCAAACGTACCTTCAATTGGAATATCTAAGCACATTTCATGCTGAGCGCATAACTGATATCCAAGCGTTGTTTTTCCTGCGCTTTCTGCACCGAATATCTCAATGACACGACCTTTTGGTACACCACCACCAATGATGTTGTCAAGGTCAATAAGACCTGTACTCCAACGTGCTATTTTAAGTGCATCCGTTTTACTTCCAAGACTGTATACAGAACCTTGTTCTTTCTTATCAATCTCATTGCATAATCGTAAAATACCTTCTTTATTTAATCCTTTTTTCATATTCTTCAATTCCTTTTTCCATTAATGTTCTAAGCTTTGTTGCAATTTCCAAGTAACGACTTTCTATTGTATCTGTCACAAACTTTGTTTCACAATAAATTACAAGTTCATCAAATTTGTTTAAATACCATTCTGCTTTTTTCAAGTCCTCAAGTTTGTTTTTGAACTTATGTCTCCAAACATATTTATATGCATTTGTCACGCAATATTCTGCTGTATGTTTCGCTCCGAACACCATAATCATTGTGTCAATACATTCAAATGAACATTGCTGTTTATAATGTTCTGGATTTACATGTTTTTCAATCTGAAATTCCTTGTCCTTAAAAGCATCTTGTCTTAATCCTGTATTTTCCTTCATTTTTCTTTACCTCACTATTTTACTATGCTAAATAATATCCCTTTTCTTTTACCATCTTGTAATCTTCAAACGATAATATAATATGTTTTTGCTTTTCAATACATCCATAGCAATTAACGTCACAAATTATTTCATACACTTTTGTTTTATCATCTAAAAATTTCTCATGTTCATATGTAATGTTTGTTACATAACTCTCTAATATGTTCATATTGCTACCTCGCCATTAATGTGCTGTTATATTTGATTACTCTTGAAAGGTATTTTTGTTTGTTGAACTCCAATGCTCCCTGCTCTTTCAGAATGTCGATTACACGGCTTGTAACACTTCGACCCTTACATCTATCATAAAAATCATCAAAGTCCTTAAATGAGCCTTTTAAACGCTCCTGCGCTATTGTCTCTGCCGCTTTATCTCCTACACCTTTAATGATACTCAATCCCTGTTGGATTACTTTTTCGCCATCTACTTTTCGTATTGATGTTTTTGCCGTGTAGTTTACATGAGGCAACATTACTATTGCACCATCTTTTACTGCACACTCTGAATACTTAAAAATGTCAGCATCATTGTTTGCATACTTCATTTTCACGTACCAAAACTCTGTTGGATAATACACTTTGTAATACATCTGGTCGATACTAATTAATGCATAACCTGTGGAATGTCCTTTATTAAATCCATATATTAACATACTCGCCCATATGCTATCTGTTTGTTCTTTTGTTAGTCCTTCCTGTCTGCATCCTTTGTAAAAGTCCTTTTTCATTTGTTCAATAATTGGAACGTATTCTGGTTTTGTAAGGTTCTCCGCTTTCTTCATTATTTTAAGCATATCAAAAGATTGTTGTGCTGTCAAATGTCCAACTTTCTGTGCTACTTCTACTGTTTGTTCTTGGTATAGCATTGTTCCATATGTTTCTTTCGTGTATTTGTAATACGGTGTGTTTGTGTCAACTTTACCAGATAGTTTGTTATGTGCATATGTTTCGTGCATATGTAATTGTAGCGGTGCGGGTCTGTTTAAAGCATTTACGGCTATAATATCATTGATACAATCACAATGTATCATGTCAAGGATTTTTCTAGGTGCTGATTTTTCCATCTGAAAAATACCATCCGTATTTCCTTTTCTGAATCCTTCAATAACTGCTTCGTCCTGTTCATCTGCTTCTGTAATCTTATGTTTTGTTTGTTCTTCTAACTCACGCATTTCTGACATTGTTTTAAGTCCTAACATGTCAAACTTTACACAATTAATATGTTCAAGGTCATCCTTATCAAAACATGAACTTAATGCACCTGTTTTTCTGTCACGCATGATAATACATGTGTAGTTGGATATATCTGTTCCAACTACTGCAACACCTGCGGCGTGTTTGCCAAGATATTTAATTTTACCATACAACTTGCAAAAATGTTTTATAATGTTATCATGGTTTTCATTAAACTCTATTGTTCTATAACCTGCCTGTAATGCTTGTATGTTCAATTCATCATCCATTACAAATGTTCTAATGTATGACTTAATTTCTGCAATTGTTTGTTTGTTTTCTCTGGCTTCATATTCATCCACTTCCTTTGTTGTTTTAAGTCCACAAACTCCTGCAAGGTCATTTACAAGGTTATCAATCCCATACATACCATAGGAACATATCTGTATTGCTTTTCCTTTGTATTTACTTATTACATAATCAATAACTTCCTGTCGTCTGTCTGTTTCAAAATCAATGTCGATATCTGGCAAGGTTTTCTTTTCTTTACGCATAAAACGACTAAAATCAAGATTGTATTTAATACTGTCAACATCTGTGATTCCTATTGCATATGCTACCTCACAATTACACACAGAACCACGTCCTTTTCCTACTTCTATTCCATGTTCTTTCGCCCAGTTAATGTAATCCCTTACTATAAGGAAATAATCTGCAAACCCATGATAATTAATTACATCAAGTTCATGTTTACATCTTCGTATATATTGTTTGTTTGATTTGCCTTTTTGTTTCAACCCTTGTTTTACAAGATTTAACAATTCCTGTTTACTATCTTCCAACCCAAGGTCTGGCAATTCAAGTTCAAGTCCATCTAAAATATTATCTTCTACTTTTTCATAGATTTCTTTCATGTTGTCTACAAAACGCTCAGCCAATCCAAAAGCGTTTTTAAATTTCTTTGCATATAGATTAGCGAACCGTTCCATGATTTCATATTCTGATGGCATATAACGCTCTGAATAGGTATTCTTTACATCCAATGTCGTTTTACCGATTTCATGCATTTTACAGTATGTATCGAAATCTTCTTTACTTCCAAAATGTGAATCGCTTGTCAAAATACATTTAATATGTTTTTGTTTCGCAATTCCCATCATAACATAGTCTGTTCTTTGTTGCGTTCCTTTTTTGTCAATTTTATATGGCTGAATCTCAACATATAAATCTTTTCCAAAAATACTCTGGAACTTGTCTAATAATTTCTCAGCTGTTTGTTTGTTTCCATTTATGATTGCTTGTGATGTTGCTGATGCAATACAAGCTGTTGTACAAATAATCCCTTCGCTGTACTTTTCCAAAAGTTTAAAATCAACAATTGGTTTGTAATAAAATTGTTCTGTGTTTGCTATCGTCATTATATGACATAAATTTTTATAACCTTGTAAATTCTTGCAAAACAGATTTAAATGGTAGCTTTTTCTCTGTGGCTTTTCCTTATTGAACTTTGGCTGAAAATACACTTCACACCCCATTACTGGTTTTATACCTGCTTCATTACAAGCCTGATAATGTTTTATTAATCCACTAATAGAACCATGATTGCTACTTCCTAATGCCCTGTAACCAAGTTTCTTCGCAACCTGTACAAGTTGCTCTGGTTTTCCGAATCCATCAAATAATGAGTATTCATCATGCCTATGTAAATCGAAAAAATTCAATTTTTCCGTCACTCCTTTTTGTTTTCTTGTTTTCTTTTCTCTATTATAACAAAAGGGTTGAACTATGTCAACCCTAAAATTGTTTTTAATTTGCTTTTTCATCAGAACACATATCAAGGTATCTTTCAATACGTCCAATCCTGTTCTGAATTACGTCACACTCTTTTGCAAGGTTGCTGTATGAGTTCCACATGTCTGCATTAATTGCACTCATACGGCTCTCTGCTTCCATTTCCATACGCTGTTCTCTTCTGCCTTTTGCTTCTGCTCTTCGCAATTCCTGTTCAAATCTTCTTCTTGTGATAAACATTTTTTATTCCTCCCATTCATCCTCTGAATCATCATCTTCCCAATCATCGTTGTTTTCTTCTTCGTCTGCTTCTTCCAAAAGGTCAATGTAGTATTCTTTTGATTTTCTTGGTTTACAATCAATGTCACGTTCTTTGCAGAGTTTGAAAAGTTCCTGCGGTTTCATACTTTCATAGTCTGTTTCGTTTGTTTCATCGTCTTCCCAATCATCATCCTGAGGTTCAGATTTTGCTTTTGTCTTTGTTTTTGTTTTGTTTGGCTTTTTCTTTGGCTCATCCTCTTCCTCTAAATCCTCACTGTTATCAGCCGGATAAGCCTTGTCGATGTATTTTAAAATTGCACTGTCGGAAAGTGCTTTTACTTTTGTATTTCTGAATTTCATCTTGTCAAGCGGAATGACCGAAAATGTTTTGTTTTGCTGTGAACCTACCTGCTTAATCTCATAATCCCTGTCACATAATGTTCCATAGCTTTCATATAATGATGCCATTGAAGGAATTGGCGAACACTGATTTACTGCAAAGAAAAGTATCTTTACTTCCTTGCTTTCATAATCGTACACACTCCATGCATACATGTTTCTTGTTCTAAGGTTTTCATCCTCACAATACTCACATTCACGCCCATATTGTTCCTGGCATGGAACATTTACACCTAACGCAAAACTGTCATGCATTTTAACCTCAAGTCCTTCTTCCATATCTGAGAGGAAACGAACTCTATACTTTGTTCCATCTTTGAAGAACATAAACTTTCCTTTGCTGTTACCGCTTTTCTGAATCTCACTTTTGATTTTAGAAATACTAATTTTTCCCATTTGTTTAAATCCTCCTGTTTGTTTTACGCTTTTGATACTCTTACTTTATAATCATCAATCTGTAATGCACAAAAGTCTTTTGCACTGAAAACACAACCTCCAAATTCAATCCAGCCATTTTTATCATTTAAGATTGTTTCTTTATAGACTTTTGCAATTTTTTCAACTGATTCAATTAATTGTTCTCCTGCATCCTTTCCGATTGATTCTGCAAGTTTTGCATCAAAATCATCTTTGTTTTCTTCACGTTTCATATTGAACACTGGCTCATACATTTCAACCAATGTTTTATATTCTTCGCTGTCCTCATTATATTCCCTTCGGATTACTTTGTCAATATTTAATTTTTGCATCGTTAATTTATGATATGCAACCATTTTCATTTTTACTTCAATCACAATATTCATGTGCCTTTATGCTCCTTTTAACGGCTCGTATAGCCATTTTTATTTCTTCCTCAGACATTTCCCCACAATCCTTTTTATCTTCTGGATATGGAAATCTCACAACATTGAAATAATGTTTCAAAAGTTCAGTTCCTTTTTCTCCACATTTGTCATTATCCAATGCCGAGACAACTGTTGTTATGTTTTGCGCTTTTAACTTTTCTAACTGTCCATCTGATAAATGCCATCCAAGTAATGCACAAACATTTTTTACATGTCCCCTTGTTTTAATGCTCAAATAATCCATAAATCCTTCACACAAAAATACTACGCTATTTTTTTCATATGTTCCGCACAATGTTTCACGCTTCCTAAAACCATCATTGTACAAATACTTACGTTTCTGCGCTGTGTATTTATTTGTTGTTCTGCCAACCCACCCTTTGAACTTTCCATTGTCAAGAATCGGAAAAACAAACGGATAAGCTACATTGTAATTTGTTCTACAATCTGCTATGTTCAACGCTCTTGCATCAAAACCTCTTTGCTTCATATAGTCCAGTGTTTCAACTTGTTCTTTTGTTTCGGCTTTGTTCCAATCAATGCTTTTTAATCCATAAAAATAATCGTGTGCTTCAATCAATGCTTGTTTATTGTTTTTCTTTCTTTTCTTTTTATACTTTACATTGATTTGTTTTATTTCTTCACTGTTTATTATTTGTTCTAAAAGAATACAACATTGTAATTCATTTAATTCTGGATTTGCAAATTTTACAAAGTCATAGGCATTTCCGTTTACTCCACATCCAAAACAGTAAAATGTACCATCATTTAAAGTTATTCTCATGCTAGGGTTTATATCATCATGGAAAGGACAAATTATATTGAACTCTGCTTGCTCTATGTCATATACTAATCCGTAGTAGATTAATACTCTTGCTAGGTCTTTGCCATCATAAATCCTCTTCATGTCCCTGTTTCTTTTCTGTGATTCTTATATAAGGCTCTCCAAGTTTTAACTCATAGCAACCGTTTATTTCTTTTTTGCTAATTTTACCCACTTCATACAATCTGTTCAACTCTGCTTCGTTCAACTCTTCCTGTACTTCAATGTATTTTTTAAACTTTTTTGCATCAACGCCACACGCTTTTAGATACTTTACAAGTCCATTGAAATCTTTGATTGTATACATTTTATTGATAACTTGTTTCTGCGTTTCCTTTGACAACTTTTCTTTCAGTTTATCAAGTAACCAAATAATTTTCTTTGTTCTTACTTTTGTTATTTTCAACTGTTTGTTATCCTTGTAGTATTCATAACCATCATCTAAAGTTATTTCAAATGTTTCAGTTCCTTTTTCAAGGTTTGAAAACATGAAATTTGAAATACTTACCTGCTCTTTGTTTCTCACTTCATTATAGTATTTGTCGAAGTTCTTCTTCTCCTGCTGTAATTCATATAACCGTTTTATGCTGGCTTTAATTGTTGTAGTTGAGTTTTTCATTAATCAACGCCCGTCCTTTCTCAGTTCTCTTGTTTCTCAAAAACTCTTTGATGTCCATAGGGTATGAACTTCTTTCATCATCCTTTCTGATATAGAACAAATCTGAGAAAAGCAACTCCAATTCTGTTCCAAGTAATGTTTTTACTCTTACTTTACGCTGTTTTCTGTTTACTCCAACAACTTTCGCTGTTCTAAGTTTTTTATAGATGTTTCCATCTTTTGCTTCTACATAGTGCATGAATACAACTAATGAACCAACCATAAGGTTTTCATCATACACTCTCTGCTGTTTTTCATGTCCATACTTTTCAATAATTTCATCAAGCGTTTTCGCAAATGAAATTTTGTTTTCAACATTTTCTGCATGATAAACTTTTGTTACCTTGTTTGTTTTGTTTTCCCGTTTTGTTTCCTCTGTCACTTCTACACACTCAGAAGTCTTTTTATCAATATCTACCTGTGTATCTTTGTTTTCGAGGTCATATTTTGTTAATCTTTCAATTAACTCTGCCTTTGTGAATTTGTGTCCTTTGCTTTCAAGCGTTAATCCTCTTTTTCTGCTTTCCTCTCTTAACTCTGCAACCTTCATGTTATTGTATTCCATTGTATGTTCCTCCTGTTTGCTATTTACTACTCTTATATATTAACACATAATATTTTATTTGTCAACAAAAAAATAATCCAAAAATTATTAACATTGCATATCCCATTGCAATTGTTATTACTATTGTTCCAATAGTTTCTATTGCTTCTTTTGTCCATCTGGACAACTTTCTTTTTTTCATTACATTGCTCCTTTATAAAATCTCTTGTCATATCTTTTGCCATTTACTTCAACGACATACTGCTCTGGATATTTTATTTTGCTTTCTCCAAGAACCTGTTTTCTAAGTTCTTCTACCGCATCCAGTAGCGGCTTCTTTGTTTCATCATTTAAAAGTTCTGCTCTCACAATTCTATTATCTTTCATTTTTATTTCCTCCAATTTGTTTTCTTTGTTTCTGTGATTATATATTACCACACTTTTTATTTGTTGTCAACATCAATTTCATAATTTTCTAAGAAAAAGTTCATTGTTCTTACATAGTCACTGTTGTTTGAATAATCTGAAACAATTTCCTCTGTTGCTAAATCAATGTAACCTACTGTTCTTCGCTTATAATCATTTACATAGATTCTTTCATAGTTTCCTTTGTGCCAATATTTGAATGTCAGATAGTTGCTTTCATCATCATTCTTTGTTCCACACCAAGGATTTGTATTTCCATCCTTATCAATGATTGCTACTTTTGAAAACTGTGTAAATTTTTTCATTTCTGTTTTTCTCCTCCAACTTGTCCTCTGTTTTATTTTATGTTTTGATTATACTACTAACATTTTTATTTGTCAATAGTATAATCAAAACTTTTTTAACTAAATTCTTCCACCATGTCTAAACACATACGCTTCAATTACATCGCGCATTTTTCTATAATCCTCATAGTATGCATATACAATGTCATTCACTCTCGGATTTCTCTCGAACAGTTCCAGCAATCTCTCGGCTGTTTCAAACTGTTTTTCACTCTTTTCTGTGTTCTGTTCCATCATGTTATTGAAACATCTATCATTGTAGTTATAGAACACATGTGAATAAGTGTTCCATTTTCCTACTGGGTACATCTTCTTGTTTGTCTCTTTGTCAATTACCAGTGTTCCTCTTTTTACATATTTACTCATTTTATTTTCTCCTTTTCTTCTACGGTTGTTTTCTCTTGTTCTTTATGTCTTAATTATATATCAAAGGGTTGAACTTGTCAACCCCTTAATTATATTTTTTTTTAATCAAATAAACAATATCTTGCATAACTATAACCTTGTGTATTTACAAAAAACTTTTGTTTTGTTTCTTCGTTTACAATCATCACAACATACTGTGTATAATCTTTCTCACATCCACAAGGAACATCTTTTAAGAAGTCATAATCTTTTAATAGACTATTTTTAAAACATTCAAACTCTGTGTTGTTCATAATAAAAGCCATTGAACAAACTGCCTTTATATTGTGATACTCATTTTTGTCTATCAATTGTTCCGTGTACTCTTCAATGGTATTATTTTTGTTTAATCTTGGCTGACGTAAGTCTAATTTCATTTCTGTTTTAAATGTTCTTTTCTTCATATTCTTACCTCTCTGTTGTTTTCTTATTTTGTTTAGTTCCTTAACTTGATTTTATTATAACACAATGAACATAAAAGTCAACACTTATTTTAAATATTTTTAAATTTATTTTTAAACATAAAAAAATAAGCTATATAAAACATAATATAAATATAATTATATTATATAATATATAGCTTATAAGGTTATTCATTTGTTTTATTTTGTTTCTTCATTTTACGAATTGTTTTATCTGTGTATTCATCTTCGTATTTCTTTTTGTATTTTTCATGGAACTTATCTTGCATTGTATGAATTGCTGTTGCATCATATCCTGTTCCATTAAGCTGTTCACACATTCTATTTACTTTCTTAATTTCTTTTGTTACGTCAGAAACAAGGTCTGAAATATATTCAGCATCCGCTGTCATTCCATATGCGATGCACTCCTGCCATAAATCCTCATACAGCTGTTTTGTTTTTTCTTCCCATTCTTTGTATTGTTCCATAGCAGACTTGACATACTTAGGCAATACGTTGTCATTCACGTCAAGTGTTGTATATCTGCTCCATTCGTTTGGAATAAGGTGCGGAACTTCTACCTGTCGCATAGGAATTAATTTATGATGCATATTTACGTACTTGTGATGCAACTTCCTTTTGCCTGCTACTTCGCACATATACTGATATTCCAGTTTACGTTTGAATCCCTGCAAACCAAGGAAACAAAAATAATCTGCTAACTGTTCATGCAATGCAAGTGCTTTCTGCATATGTTCATCTAATTTCAGATAAATTTCCTCTGCCTTTTGTTCTTTTTCCCTGTCCGTCATTCCTGTTCTGTTCATATAGTTTGTTCTTTTACTTGTTTCAACATTCCAAGGCTGTTCATCCTGCATTGCCATGTTTGTTTCATTCATGTTCTGTTTGTTGTACTGTGATTCATTAATTGTCATTCTTGTTCACCTCCTAAATTGTTGGGAAATTAAATGCTGTCCCATTAAGTTCACAGCTTGATACCATAAAAGTTCCAACATCCGTTGCTACATTTGTGTGATATACTTTTCTGCTTCGTAACTGGTCGGCATGAACATTGTTTCCACACTTTGTTCTAAGCACATACTGTGTTGCTCCTGCTCCAATTGTTACTGCTACTGTATCTGCACTTGTCACTTCTGGAATTGCTTGTGCAATACAAATACATACTTTTTCTTTGTTTGAATATGTTGCCTGTGGAATGTTTAAAATCAAAACATTGTCTGTAAGAGTTACGCTATTTGTTTTTACAAAATGTACACAACCGCCACAGCCATAACCATTATTGTTGTATAAACTACATGCCATTTTATTATGCTCCTTTCTAATACCTTTATAAGCCATTATATGCCAAAATAAGGGCGGTTTAATCACCGCCCCTACAAATTCACGCATAAAGCGGATAAATCACTATTTGACCTTTTTAACAGCCGCATCCTGTATTATAGCTATTTCCACATCCACATCTTGAGTACATGTAAGCACTCTCATATGGTGAACATGTCTGATATGCAGGAATTGGTGTAGGTCTTAATGTCGCAATCAGTGTTGCGTTCTGAGCCTGCTGACTTAACTGGAAGTTTGCATTTTGTAACTGGTCACGCAAACTCTGAATTTCATTCTGTGTCATTAATGCTCTTGTTGCATCACCATCTGCTTTAATAGCATTTACAATGTCACAGGTGTTTCTAGCGTTTTCATAACGTACTGCATCAATACTTCTTTGTGTTGTGCAACAACAATCGGAAAGCTGTGTTGCTAATGCATTTGTGTTCTGCATACCTGCAACTGCTACGTTGTTAATTGCCTGTTGTGTTCCATTAAAGCCATTAAGCAAGGAAGTATTGACAGCATAAAAACCATCACAAATACCATTTTCCAGACCGTTAAGTTTGTTCATGACTGCTTGGTTATCAAATCCTCTCTGGATTGCGCTATCGGTATATGCGCTTGCTGTGCTGTTCATTCCATTACCTCCCCAGTTTCCAAAATTTCCACCCCATGCAAGGAGAAAGAAAAGGAAGAAAATCCAACTGCCATTGCCATCACCAAACATTCCGTCGTTGTCCCTTCCAAGTGCTAATGCATCGGCTACGCTAAGTCCATTTCCGTCCATACTCATAATGTTACCTCCTAAAAAATTTTATTTATATAAACGCTTTTATACGCTTATACCTACTTGATACCGAATTGGCTTTTGAATTGTTTAAATTGTTCAAAAGCATCGTTTATGTTTATTCCTCTTTGTTTGCACAAATTACTTGCAATTTGTTCTATTTCTTTTTCCGACTTTCCTTGTACCATTTGCTGTGCCCTTTGAAACATTGGGTTATTCTGAAACATATTCATCATGTTCATTTTCTGTACCTCTCAATCTTTTAAGTTCTGCATTTATACATTGTAATTGTTTTTGAAACTCTGAACGTAAAACATATTCATCATTTGTTTGTTTTGGTTTTTGTTCACCAACAATTCTATATGTTTTGAACTCTGCTGTTCCATCAAGCATTATTTGTTTTGTATAAATGCAACCATTTGCTACATCTGGAAAAACAAACAAACTTCCATCTAAATCAATCATGCTTGCCTTTGCTTCATCCACATTTGATACTGGTCTGCCTTTTAATGTTTGTACATTCTGCTGTTGGTACTGTGGTACTTGCATTTGTTGTTGCATTTGCATTGGCTGTTGCATATATTGTTGTGGAAACATATTGTTATATTGTGTCTCAAGTTGGTTCATTCTATTTTGTGCCAATTGCTGTTGTATGCTGTTATTTACTCCATACATCGGTTTTTCCCTCCTTCCTTGTATGCTTATAATATATCAAATTCAAACCGCTATATATGCCACATAAACGCCAATAAAAGGACAAATAAAAAAGGACACCTTTCGGTGTCCCTTAATCAAAACATACTTCCTATTTTCATTAGTAACTTTGCGTGTTTTCTTGTTAGCGTTCTTTCAGATATTCCGATTTCATCTGCTACTATTGAGAACGGCTTTTGTTCTTTGTAAATCAGATTTAAGATTCTTCTCTCTTCTTCTGAAATCAAAACGCTATCCAGCATTTCTTCAAATTGTTTCACGGTGTTTATTCCTTTTAATCTTTTTCTAACTTCTCTCTGTTCCTTGTTCATGCCTTACTCCCACCTTTCGATGTGAATTTGCCACAAACAGGGCATCTGTTTGGATTACCGCCACTTTTGTTTCGTGACTTCCCAACCTTAACTGTTGTGTGTGTTTTCGTTGTAGACTTTGTTACGTGTACGCTCGCTTTTGCCATTATTGCTCACCGCCCTCATTATGTACGGCATTGCCATTATATTGATTTCCCTGTATATCATTGTCATTGTATTCTTCGTTTGCATTTTCTCCACTCGTTGAAACATCAACATCCTGCGTTTCTGTACTTTGTTCTGTTGACACATAATCAAACTGACTTTCATACCAAACGAACCCACCATAAAAGATTACTGCTTCTGCAAACATTAATACTGTTAATAAGATAATGATTTTATCTTTTAATTTGTTCGACTTCTTATATTGTTTTTGTGTTTCAAACATGAGTTTGTTTAATTCATCATCCATTGTTTCTTTTCTCCTTTTAATAATCGCTCAAAAATTTCTCGAAAGTTGCTGTAACATCATAAATCAAATTATTTGCATTTGATGGCATTACGATATTACCTGCAATATCTGAAACTCTAACCACCAGCGTATTATCATTTGCAATTTTTAAAGGTAATACAAACGTGATTAATACTGTCCCATTGCTTGCTATCACAGTAGATGTTTCATAGCTTCTAACTATCACATCTACCGGCTGTAAACCATCCGTTGCAATGTTTTGTTTTTTTGTTATGCTTGCTTTGACATTTGCTACTTTACCCTCAAAAGGTGCTGTCCCGCTTTTCCATTTCAGTGCGATAGAAACACAATATATTCCATCTGTCAGCCCTCCAATAACTAAGCCGCCAACAGAACCAAGCAGAAATGTTGCTTTACTTGTAGCACTTGTATTATTCACTGTTACAGGAATTTTGTCAAGCGAATAATAATCCTGTATTGACATGCCATCAATTTGGTTTTGTAAATTTCCTGCCGCATCTTCTGAAAGTTGGTCTTTCATTTTTTCAAACCATGCACCAAAAGCATCTTCGAACTGATTAAACAAATCTGTCGTTTCAATTTGTTTTACCGCTCCTGTTACGAATCCGCAATAATTGTTGTTCGCCCTTGTGTCTGTTATGTTAGCATTTGTTATTGTGCTGACCCCTACCCCTATTGCTATGACTGCAAGTACAAGTTCATGTATTGTGTCTGTATTAACAGGATTTGTACTCACAACTGCATCCCTTTTATCAATTTTAATTGTTCTTTTACTCTTATCCAGTTTACATGTCACAACTGAATTGATAGGGTATGCACTTGTATTAGAACTCATTGTTATGATTGTATCTTCTGTCAGTTCATACCAATACCCATCAATAAAAGCACGTCCCGCTTTTACTGTTACTGTTAATCCAGATTTTGCAACGACCTTTAATTGGTCTGTTGGATTTACGAACACACCATTCGTCATAAACAAACTAAACAGCTTTGCAAAATCACTCGCATCATATACACGGTCATACACTCCTGCTGTTTCGATTGCATTAAAAAAACCACTATTTTCTGCCATAATTAACCTCCTTTGTTTTATATACATATCATACTACTATTCATTGAAAAAGTCAACATATCCATACACTGTAAAATTATTTCCTGTACAATCATATAAATCTGTTGCTCCAATGCTTGCTATTGTTTTGAATGAAACACTGCCATCAATACTAATTTTCATAAATCCATGCCACCATGTTCCGTTATTCATGTTTAACAAAATAACATACTGCCACACATTTCCTCCCTTTGGTGGATATGGACAGCTTGCCACATCTCCAACATACAAACCATTCAATTTTATGAATGTCCTCTTCCCATATTTGTACCATTCTCCATCGTTCGACAAAGTAAATTCGTCAGCTGGTATTGTCGGAAGTTGTTCCAATCCATTTTCAAGATTTTCAACCCTATTATCCAATGTCTTTTGTTTATTGTCAAGATACTTTATGTTTACATTATTGTTCTCGATTTTATTTGCACTTTCCCTTGTTTCCTTCAATACATCCATGTTTTGTTTTAAACCGTATGAAAATCCGACGTCAATAATTTCTTGTGTTCCTGTTCCTTGTATAGTATGCACAACTGTAACTATTTGCACATCTAGCACTTTTTCTAATTCGCTATCAATTACTGTACACCAATCTCCGATGTTGTAATCAATTCCAAAAACATACTGTTTGTTTTGCTCGGTTAATGTTGATTCATATGTTCTTGTTTCCGTTGCTTCTGCCGCTTTTTCATTCGTTCTTTGCTTTATTAGCGTTTCATATTCTTTATCCGTCAGAGTCTTATCATCTTGTACACTTTGAATGTCCCTTGCATCAATCCATAGTTCCCTACGACCTATTCCTTTTTTGTTTTTGCTTTTTACATCACTATTTATTTCAATCTCATACCATTTTCGGCTTTCCTCTTCTCCCTCTCCGGCTGTATATGCAACATTTGTGTAATTTGTTGTGTCCCTTGTATATGATGTCCTACTAATGTTGCTAAGACTTTGCGAAAAAACAACTGAAATATTGTTTTCCTTATTCCACTTTCTTCTATCTGCCCCAAGTGTTATTGTTAATGATAATCCTTCTATGTTTGTTTTGTTTCCATCAATAACTTTTTCGGTTATAATGTTCGGTTCAATTATAAGTCCAAGCCCATCCTGTTCTAACACAGGTTCTATTTCATCCCATATATAACCGCCTGTAACTTGCTTATCAATTTTACTGCACTGATTATTTAACTTTGTTGCATCTTCAAGACTTATATTAATTGGAATATATCTATCATCTTTGTTCTTTAAAATGTTGTCATATATTATTCCGCTTACAAAGTTTGCAGTATTACCAGAATAAGAAAATGTTCCTTTTATTACCCTGCTGTTTAAAACAAACTGTGCCATTCTACCAGACAATGTATATTGATTATCGTAGTCCGAATCAGCTTCTTTTTCAACTTTGTCAACAATTCCTAGAATTTTTTTATTTTTCCCATTTCTTTTTGTGTCAAACAAAACATAATATTGTTCGGTTTCATCTAAAAGATATTTGTTTTCTTCAATTATTGGAACATTAATTTTAAAACTTCCAATTCCTCTAAATTCTTCTGTATACTGAGCATATGTATATTTTCTGAGTATGTCGACCTTTTTCAAAAAACTATCTAAAATTTCAATCATCTTACATCCCTCTTATATTGAAATACTGTTCTTCAAATTCGATTTTAACATCTACATTTGACATATATTGTTCATCAACACTATATGCATAATCATAAGTTCCTTTTTTTATTTTTATGAACTTACTATCATTTGTTAGATGACCTATTACGTTTATTTCTTTTGTTTCAGATGCATCATGCAAGATTGCATTTTCTTTCCCTGTTTCTGTTGTTACTGTTATATAATCCCCCGGTTGCAACGTGACATCTTTAAATTCCAAAAATTCTTCTGTTTGTATAATGTATATCTTTGGGTCTTTTACGATTCCACCATCAGCAAATATCGTTATCAAGCATCCTGCATCCGAATCGCCACTATTTAATATTGGTACGCTTCTCCTTTTTATTATTTCCCCAAAAACAACACCACCCTGCTTTATAATCAATGGAAAATGTAACTTACCACTTGTTGTTGCAAGCTGTGTTTGTTTCGTCCCACCTTTTACAAACATTGGATTGAAACATTTTAAAACTACCGAAAACATGCAAAATACTTCGTTGTTGTCCTCTTCATTTGTTGAATATTTCACCGCTGTTGTTGGTACTCCTTCTATCCTGTACTCTCCTGTTTCTATACTCACATTATAATATATAGAAAATAATTTGTCAAGCAACAATTTGTTTTCTTCGATTTTTTTTTCGCAATCTTCATAATACTGTTTCCAAGACTTTCCTACCCCTGTTACATCATCAGCAACAACATAACCAACTATGCTGACTTGTCTAGTTCCAACAACTTCCCCTGTTTTAAACTCGCCAATTTGAAACGGAACTCTGTAACCTGTTTGTTCTACTGATGCACTTCCCCAATCAATACTGTCTAAAACAAAAGGTGCTTTCGCACCTATTTCAATTTGTTCATATGTTTGTTTGTTTGTAATTGTTACGTTTTTAATCATTTTTTTCACCTACCTTTAAATGCCGTAAAGCAATTCTTTCTTCGCTTGCTTCATCTGTCTTGCATACTCATATGGATTTGGTTTCGTATTATAAAAATTAAATGTATCTCCACCATTCCCTGTTGCATTTCTTTTATTATACTCTTTATTCTCTTTTGCTGTCAACACCCTCTCACCTTTATGAAGTTCTGCAACATAGCCATTGAAAGGAACATAGTCTAAACCATTTGCATGTCTGCCATTTACAGATTTACTTATTTCATTTGCTTCTGAACCTTTGTTCTTAACGCTGTTAAATCCATCAATAATACCTCGGAAGAAACTTTCTATCTTTCCTACAAAATCTTCGACCCATTGCAATACCCCACTTGCTATTGCCTTAATTCCTTCCCACAAAGCTGTAATAATGTCCTTGCCTGCCTGTTTCATTGTTGTTTTAATAGATTTTACTTTTTCTGGCAATTGTTTTATAATTTCCCACAGCTTGTTAGGTAGCTCCTTAACATATGTTATAAAATCCGCAACAAATTGTCTTGATACGCCCTGCGCTTTTGCATCCATTTGTGAACCCCATGCAATGACTTTTTGTACTACTTGTAACAAAAGATTCCAGATTTTACTTGGAAGTTCTTCCACAAAACTGATTACATTTTGTATCATTTTCGGAACTTCTGTTTCTATCCAGCCTAAAACATTTTGTCCGAATTGAATAATTAATGCTATCAATTCACCTATTAAATACCCTAACATATACGGTAATTGGTCAAGGAATGCTTTCAACTCTTCTAATGCGTTTGGTACTGTTTCTGTTACAAATGTGTTAAGCACATTTGGTATTGTTTCTGTAAAGAAACTTATAATTGTTTGAATTATTCCAACTATAAACTGTGGAAATGCCGCAATTATTCCTTTTACAACTTCAATTTTTTCTTGTACAACATTTTTAAAATTTTCCAATTTCTCAGCCGCACCTTCAAATCCAAGGGCTTCTGAAACTCCTGCTATCAAATCAATTATGTTTCCGAATAAATTACTAAAGAAATCAACAAAACCGCTAAATATTTCATAGACACCATTTGCGGCTTGGTCAAAATCACCTGTAAATATTCCAACAAACACACCAATTACTCCGAGTATAACATCAAGCGCACCTTTTATAAAATCTACAATCGTCTGAAATGTTGTTGTAAAAAGTGGGGCTAAAATGTTACAAAATGTTTCCCATGCTTTTTTCATTCCATCAGCTATCGCACCAAAATCAATACCTAATTCTTCCAGTTTGTTTTTAAAATCAACAAATACTTGTTTAAGTTCATCCCAGATTGATTTCATTTTGTTTCGGAACTCTTCATTTGTTTGCCACAATGTTACAAAAGCCGCAACAAGAACTCCTATTATTGCAATTATTGCAACGACTGGTGCAGATACGCCTGCCAATATTAACTTTACACTTTCAATGACTTTTCCCATCTTTTTAAATGCACTGTGTATTTTTAAAATGTGTTCCAAAAGCGAACCAAACAAAAGCAAAACTGGACCGACTGCCGCAACGATTAATCCTGCTTTTACGATAAAATCTAATTGTTTATCCGACAAATTTGTAAACCACTCTGCAAGCTTCTGAATCCATTCTGCAAGCTTTCTAATGTATGGTTGTAATCTTTCACCTATAACAATTCCTGCGCCTTCTAAAGCCGATTTAAGAAGTTCTACACTACCTTTTGTTGCGTTTAACATTGTTTCGGACATTTCATCACATGCACCATTTGCATTATAAATTGCATCCGACAAGTTGTTAAAATCTTCATCACTTGAATTAACGATTGCCATTAATCCAGACATTCCCTCTTGTCCTGCTAACGATGCCGCAACACTTGCTTGTTGTGCTTCTGACAAGTTTCCGAATGTTGCTCTTAATTCTTCCATTAATTGTTTTAATGGTTTAATTTGTCCTTGCGAATCAACAAGACTTATGTTGTATTTATCCATTACCGCTTGTACTTGTTTAGTTGGTTTTGCAAGTCTCGATAATGTACTTCTAAGTGCCGTACCTGCTTGGCTTCCTTTAATTCCACTATTAGCCATTAAACCAATTGCTGTTGCTGTATCTTCTACGGAATAGCCTAATGCTCCTGCCACTGGTGCAACATATTTAAAAGTTTCACCCATTAACGCAACATTTGTATTTGAACTGCTTGACGCTTTTGCTAAAACATCAGTAAACCTTGTTGCGTTTGATACCTCTTTAGAATAACCATCTTTTAATACTTTACTTGTTCCATCTGCCGACAAACCAAAAGCTGTCATTGCATCTGTAACAATGTCTGAAACACTTGCTAAATCCTCACCAGATGCCGCCGCAAGATTCATTACACCGCTAATACTATTCAGCATGTCGTTGGTGTCCCAACCTGCCATTGCCATGTATTTAAACGCTTCACTCGCCTGTGTTGCACTAAACTTTGTCGTTGCGCCCATTTGTTTTGCTTTATCTGATAACTTTTTAAAATCCTCACCAGTAGCACCAGAAATTGCTTTTACTTCTGCCATTCCACTTTCAAAATCTGTCGCAACTTTCAATGATGCCGCTCCAATTCCTGCCAATGGAAGTGTTACATTTTTTGTTAATGTACTTCCAACTGTACTCATTGAGCTTGATAAACCTTTTATTTTTTGTTCTGCCGTTGCTGTCTTAGAACCGAATACTTTCAAGTCATTGAAAGCACTCTGAAAGCCTTTACTGAACTTGGAAGTATCTAATTCAAGAAAAGCAACGGCTGAACCCATGTTTACTGCCATTGCTTTTTCCTCCTGTTTGTTTATTTAATTGTTTCAATAAAATCACTAAATGTCGTATAATGTTTTGCTTTCTGTTCTCTTCCTTGTTCTATGTAATGTGGTTTTTCTTCATTCTGCAAATGTGCTATAATGTTTACACAGGCTTCATTGAAACAAAATGCTGTGTATTCATCTTCTATGTTTAAAACATCGCTTGGCAAACACTTGAATGTTTTGCACATTGCTAAAACTGATTCAATTCTGCTACTCTGTACGAAAGGATTCTAATGCCGCTACACCTCTTTGCGAATAGTTAAATAATGCCATCAATTGTTCATCTGTTAATTCTACTCCTGCGGCTGTCAAATCTTTGTATGACGGCTCTACAAGTGTTTCTCCTGCAATCATTTCAAGTACGTCACAAAGGTCTGCCATCATATTGCTATCTTCTGTGTCGAATCCTGCTCCATCCTGTATGAAAAGTTCATTTGTTTTAACAAGCAAATTGTTTGGGATTTTACCAGACTTTACAAGTCCCAATAAACTCGGTCTTTTTACTCTTGCGATAAATGGTACGCTTTCCGTAAAACTTGGAAGTTGTACGATTTCTCCACTTGCACTTTTTACTAATGTTTCAATATCCGTTACTTTCAATTCTTTCTCTTTTTTTGTTGCCATTGTTTTCTTTCCTTTCTAATGTTCTTTTTTGTTATTCATTTGTTAATGAATAGAAACTGCTGTAACTTGTTCTCCATCATTAACATAGTCACTCTGCACTGCTCTAGTTCCTTGGTCATCACTTAATGCGCTATACTCTGGAACTGTTGATGATGTGAAATCTGGTAACTGTGCAACATATAAAATTTTGTACGGTGCTTCTCCTGTTTTTGGTGCGCTGTTGATTATATACTCTGGAACACGGAATGTATCATCTTGTGAACCAACTCCGAACGGTGTTCCTTGGCAGTTTGGATATGTTACTTTTTCATATCTTACAATCTGACCACTTGCATCATACTGTGCTGAGTATGTGTCCATTTCGAACACATCACCTTTTTCATCACTTCCGGCAACAGGTGGAGTATATACAAGCGTGTTATCGCTAAGTTTTCCTGTGATTGTTCCACCCTGTAAAATTTTTGCCACTGTTGGGCTAAATACATTATCTGTAAGTGTGATTTGTATACCTGTTACTGTTGTTACTGCGCCTTTCTGTGCTAACAGTTTTCCAAGTTTAATGAGTTTGACAGCATCTGTTGTTTCCGTCTGTACATCTACCGCAATTTGGTTTGCTGTGTCAAGTGCATATTCTGTTCCACTATCTGTATCACCAACACGAATGACCACAAGTGATACGTCAATTGTTGGAATTGATTCTAATTTCTTTTTTGTTGTTGCCATCTTTGTTTCCTCCTGTTAAAAGTTTTCTTTTTTTCTGCATCCATAATACTGAAATGATACCATGTTTGCCTTTACATTTTCATCATAATATGATGGTGTTTCATTCCCTATATACATAATCGTAGGGTACATTTTTTTTAATGTTTGTTTTACATCAAAAATTATTGTTTCAAAAATACTGTATCTGTTTTCTGGAACATAAACCATAATTGTGTATATCGGTCTTTCACTCGATACTGTTAATAAATCATATGTTCCATCTAATTTTATGACAATGTACGGCTCTAAACATTCACCCTGCTTCTGTGATGGAAAATAAGTTTTAAAGCCATTGCTTGTTAAACAGTCATGTATTTGTTTTAAAATACCTTTTTCCATTTTTCTATACTCTCATTTTACCAATCATATCTATATACCCGTCAAGAATTTCTTGGCTGTTTTTATTTACTGTTTCTTGTAATATAGCATATCTTTTTTCGTGCGCTAATTCCAGATATATTCCATAATCAACACCATGCGATATGTAAATCCTTACAGTCTGTGGTAGTTTTTCAACAAAACCTGTGAGCCTTTGTCTTGCATGTCCTGTTCTGTCTGTCCATCTTCTGTTTACTTTTGCATAGTTCTCAAATTTCTTTGCCCCTTCTTGTGCATAAATCTTGATTGCTATATCCGACTTTGATTCCAAATTGCTAAGTTTTTCTAAAACCTCACTTGCATCAAATCTAATTTTTGCCATTCAGCACCAACTCCAATGATATGTCTGCTAGTATGTTTTCTTCGCAAATATTTGTTTTTGCTGTTACAATGTAATTGTTTTGGTTCATTGTTACAACATCACCAATCTGTACCTGTTCTGCATCATCATAAACACACAAAAGCATTGGTTGTGCCTTTGAGTGTGTTACATTTCCATCAGACACGTTTTTTGTCCTGTAACCGCTCGTTGTGTGAAATAATCCGCACAACTCACAAACCAATGCTTTTTCTTCTGTTTGTTCTCCATATTCGTCTTTACCTGTTCTGTAAAATGAATAGTCAGAACCATGTGTTTTGATTTCCCTTTTTACCTTGTTTTGTTCATACTTCTTTAGTTTCATTTCAAAACACCTGTATTACTTTCAACATAGTTGGAAGCGAGCATTTTGAAATAACTTGAACTGTCTTTTGTCGTAAGTCCACTAACACTCAAACCTGTTACTTCGGCTTTCATTAGTAACCCATTGTAACTCGCCTTTTTTACATCATTGTCGTACATAGACAAAAGCTGTAAAAGTTCTTCATCCTCAAAATACGGACATTGTTTTTCACGCAAGTTAAATTTTAATTGTTCTAACACATCCATCATGCCAACCTCCAACCTGTTTTATTTAAACATTTCCTTCTCTTACTGCTTTTTGAATAATGCGTCTTGCTTCTTTCACATTGCTTGCACTTGACGTATCAATGTCATGTTCTTTCGCAAACTGTTTTAACTGTGCGCTGTTCATTTCAGAAATTGGAATTTCATCTACTTTCTGTTGGACTTCTTCTTCACCGAAATCTGATTCATTCAACATTTTATTCTGTGAATAATCATTTTCTTTTTCAATTCTGTTTCCATCATCATCAACAAGAACATAACCTTTTTTCTTGAAAATGTTTTCATATGCTTTACTGCTTACCTTAATAGGCTTTCCATCAAATCTTTTTCCGATTGCTTTTCTAACTTTTACAAATGCCATTGTTCAGACCTCCTATTCGCCATCCACATCAATAATGTAAATCTGGTCAGCTGTTGGAAAGTCTGGCAGACAAATCTGTGTTACTTTTGTTTCGACATTTACTGGGTCTGCTTTTGTCATCGTTGTAACTGCAACACCTGTGTCAGTAATTGTTACATTTGCAACTCCACTTGACATAAGGTCAGACTGTTCTGGTGTAGTTCCAAACCACGTATTGCCAAGTGCGCCATCTGGAAACATAACAAATACATCGTCCTCGATAAATCTTTGTTTTGTTCCATCTTCATCAATGTATTTTTTGTCATACTTTACAATCTGGATGCCTAATTCATCAGACAAGAAAGTAAGAATTTTATTATCAGAAATATGTCCTTCGCCGTCTGTAATTACTGCAATGGATTTTTTAATTTCTGTGTTTTTACGGAAATAGCCAAGAATTTTACTTGAGCAAACCGCTCTTGTAATTGTTACACCTGCATCCTCTTCGATTGTTTCAATACCCTCTTGAATCATTTCAATGATGTTTGCTGTCGGGTCACTCCATGCCTTTGTTGCATTTTTCTTGTGATTCTCTGGCATACGATAATCATATGTGTAAGCCTGTCCATTTCCTTCAATTTCAATTGTACCTGTGGAAAGCATCATCATTCGCATACGTTCTCTTTGCGCTCTCGCACCTCTTAATAAATCCATTTCATCTACAAATACTCTGTTTATGATGACATCAATGTATGCACTGTTTCCTGTCTCAAGGACTTTGTTTAATTCCTGCCGTAACTCTTCATCAATGTACTTCGATTCTTTGAAGAATGGCATTTGTGCGGTAAGTTTTTCAAAACCGATACGCTTTCTCGGAATTGCCTGCACATCAAATGCTGACGGTTTTAATACTACTGGCAAACCAGTAGCACCTTTAAGCCATTGTAAATCAAGTCCAAGTTTCTGTTCATCTGGAAAAAGTTCTTCGCCTAAATATGGCGGCTCATTTTGTAACATTTCTTCCCAATATGCAACGATTTCTACGCTTGTAATTAAATCAAAAATTGACATATGTTTTTATTCCTCCTGTTTTGTTTTAACAAGCTACAAATGTAATCTTGCTAAGTGCTGTTTTTACTTCATTTGTGATTTTTGCTTTTGTTGTAGCATCAATTCTGTTCATGTTTACAAATCCGAATAAAAGAATTGCTCCATTATTGTCTCCTTGTGTAAGGTCAACATCATGCAGTAAAATTCCAACCGCATTTGATGTTCCTGTTGTTGTAACAGCTGGGGTAAACGCTGTTGTTCTTGCGTTAATATCACCTGTGACTGGTGTACCTGCTTTTGCAATTTTTCTACCTGTTGTACTGTCTGCAACTCCGCATGTATCATCTACTACGATACCCATTGCAAAATAATTGCTAGGGTCAATCAAAATCTGAGTTGTATCATTATATTTTGTTTGTGTAACTCCTGTGTTATTAAACATCCTATAACCTCCTGTTTGTTTTATTTAAAGAAGTGGCTCTCTCTCTGAGTTTTACGTTTGTTTCCAAAATAACGACTTGCAAATGTATCATCGTTATCTTCTTTATTATCACCCTGTTTTTTGCCATCTTCTGTTGTTTTTTGTTTTGTTGCACGTTTGCGTGTTACGTTGTTTTTCTTTGTTTCAACTTCTTCTTCCTCATTTGCAAAATAGAACTTTCCTGTTTCGCTATCTTTGATTTCTGCAATAACTGTTGAAACATCCTTGTCCTTTGTTACCTTAGCTTTTGCAATTATTACAAGGTCATCAACCATTTCTGGTCTTGCTCCAAGTTTTACTGCTTCAAGTTTTGCATCAGATAAAACTCTTGCTTCACGCTCTGCCGCTAACTGCTTCAATGTTTCAGAAAGTGTATCATTTGCTTTTTCAAGGTCTGATTTCTTTGCGTCCTCTTCTTCTTTTGCTTTTGTCACAATGCCTTGTAATTTCTCTTTGTCCTCAACTCCAAGACTTTCCAAAAACTCCTGTAAAGCATCTGACTTTACTTTTTCAACATCAAC